>ULVY01038332.1_pt1 | contig 33695 bp, 25 predicted proteins | sample 1959861 | NCBI WGS metagenome assembly ULVY01 (sample SAMEA4835798, study PRJEB28245) | human gut metagenome | biome: gut microbiome; material: fecal sample | place: Denmark | collected 2008
AGATCCTTCCGCAAAAGCACTGCCTGTTGTGGAAATCCCTACAACAGCAGGTACAGGCTCTGAAGTGACACAGTATGCCATTTTGACACTCCATGAAAAACGTACCAAAAGCGGTATTATGCAGCCTGTATTTGCAGCCGTATCTTTCTTAGATCCCAAATACATGGATACACTTTCTGCAAAAGTAACCAATAATACAGCAGTAGATGCTATGAGCCATCTGGTAGAAAGCTATTTGAGCGCAAATGCCAATACAGTAAGTGAAAAAATCGTGGCTATGGGTCTGTCCTACTGGAAAGAATGTATTCCTGCGCTCAAAGCAAGAGAATATACACCGAAAGTACGTGAAAAACTGATGCTGGCATCCACAATTGGCGGTGTTGCCATTGCCCAGACAAGCACTTCCATTCCCCATGCATTGGGTTATTTCCTGACATACGAAAAACAGATTCCTCATGGCCGTGCAAACGGCATGGTGATGCAGGCGTATATGGAACTCTTTGGCAAAGACAATCAGAAAGTCAAAGAAGTTCTTGGCTATCTGGGTCTGGAAACCACAGAAGACATGGGCCAGCTCATGAAAGATGTACTGGATATTTCCGAAACATTCACAGCGGAGGATATTGCTTACTACGCAAAACGCTCCATGGAAAATCCCAAAAAACTGGCTACATTCCCCGAATATGGTCTGGAAGAGAAGGATATTCTGGAAGTTTACAGAAAAAGCCTGCTGTGATATAATCAAGATACAGAAAAATAGATGCCGGAACTGATGAGAGTTTCCGGCTCTTGTTTTCTGGAGTTTTATATGAAAATACTTTGATAAAAACAATGTTGGAATGAGATGAGAACGGCTGGGAGATGACAGGCTTGACACCTTTGATGAAAATACAACCTTTTATTCAGGCATATGTACAGGCCATCGCTTCTATTTTGGAAGCAGATGTTACCATTGTAGACCATGAACTGATTCGTGTGGCAGGCACAGGGGATTATCTCAATGAAATCGGTAATGCCGTTTCCCATGCCAATTTTTTTGAGAAGATTCTTAAGACTGGGAAGGGCGGTATTATTCGGGATGTGAACGACGACTCCAACTGTGTAGGTTGTGAGAAACGGGCATACTGCAAAGAGCTTGCCAATCTGGCTTATCCCATCTTTCAGAATCAGACAGTGGTAGGCATCATTTCTATCATTGCTTTTCGGGAACAGCAGCGGAAGAATGTTCTGGAGAATATGGGAAAATTGGAAGAATTCCTCAAGTATATGAGTATGTTGCTGGAAAGCAAGCTTTATACGGATGAAGCGAACAGCAAATTGGAAGAACAATTGAAAGCGGTGCATACGGCAGAAAGCGCATGGTCTTTTGTAGGGGATAGCCCCAAGATGCAGGAGGCGCTGCGTATCGGCCGGAAAGTTGCCAAGTCTGATTCTACGGTGTTTCTCCGTGGGGAAAGCGGTACGGGGAAAGAAATTATGGCAAAAATGATTCATGATCTCAGCGACCGCAGGGAAAAATTGATGATTTCCATTAACTGTGCTGCCATTCCAGAAAATCTGGTAGAAAGTGAACTCTTTGGCTATGAAGAAGGAGCTTTCACCGGAGCGCGGAAGCATGGCTCTGTGGGGAAATTTGAACTGGCAGATAAAAGTACCATTTTTCTGGATGAAATCGGTGATATGCCTTTGCCGGTTCAGACAAAACTGCTCCGTGTTTTGCAGGAAAAACAGGTGGAACGAATCGGCGGACGAAAACCTATTCCGATAGACATTCGCGTTATTTGCGCTACTCATAAAAATATTGAGCAGATGGTGGCAGAAGGCACATTCCGAGAGGACTTGTATTATCGTTTGAATATCATTCCCATTGAATTGCCGCCTTTGCGTATGCGGCGGGAAGACTTGCCGGCTTTGATTACCCATTATATTGGGTATTATAATCAGAAACTGAATAAGCATCTGGAAGGAATGGAACCGGAAGCACTGGATGCTATGATTGCTTATGATTGGCCGGGAAACGTCAGAGAATTGAAAAACATTGTGGAGTATCTGGCCAATATTGTGGAAGGAACGCATGTGACTCTTTCAGACTTGCCGGATCATATTGCTCTTCATGGAAGCCGTGGTGCAGCACCTCGTTCCTTGGATGAAATGATGTCCGATTATGAAAAACGAATTTTGATGCGTATGGTCAAACCCGGCGCTTCTCTGGAAGAAAAAAACCATCTTGCGGATACCTTGCAGGTGAGCCGTGCCACATTGTATCGTAAATTGAAAAAATATGATCTCATTTAGTTCTCATTTTTGAGAAATCATATTCAAAAATGAGAAATCGCTAAAAAGTTAGAAACAAGCCCTTTTTTTGGTATGCCGTATACCAAAGGGGCTTTTTTTATTGCAAAAAGCAGGAAAAATGTATGAGAAAAAGTACATTATTTATTTGGATATGGGAAATAGAGAAATAGAAACAATATGAATTTCTCATAATTGAGAAATCAAATGTCAAAAAAAGCAGAATTTCGGGGGTTTTTTGTTTGGCACGCTTTTTGCTCTATAATAGGACAACATAATGAATCGGATATTCTTTAGGAGGAATTACAAATGGATATGAAAATGGCATTGGAAGCAATCAGAAGTGAAATGAAACCCAGCATGGGCTGTACAGAACCCGTAGCAATTGGTTTGGCAGTATCCAGAGCATGCGCACTGCTGGAAAAACCCGCAACACATTTGGATATGGTCATCAGCTCCAACATCTTTAAAAACGCTTATAGCGTACAGATCCCCAATGCTGGCACAAACGGTATTGAACTGTCTTGTGTACTGGGATGCCTGTTGGCTGATCCTGACAACACCATGGAAATTTTTGCGAAAGTAAAACCCGAACATGTGGAAAAAGGTCAGAAACTGGTAGAAGAAGGCTTTGTAACTGTAAAAGTGCTGAAGAGCAGCCAGTTCTACATTGAATGTGTAGCTACAAATGAAACAGAACGCGCGCACACAATTACAGAAGATGCCCATGATAATCTGGTATATTCTGAAAAAGATGGAAAAGTCCTGCTGGATAACCGGAAAGAAGAGGTTGTGGAAGAAGAAACACATGATGGTTTCGATATTACACAGTACACATTTGCTGATTTCTTCAAAATGGCAAATGAAGTGGACGTGAAAGATTTGGCATTTATCCAGGAAGGTATTGATATGAACCTGGATATTGCAAAGAAAGGTCTGGAAAAGAAATATGCCATCGGTATTGGCCCTTGCATGCAGAAAATGGTTCTCAACGGTACATTGTCCAATGATATGGTAACAGATGTAAAACTGACAACAGCAGCAGCATGTGACTTCCGCATGAGCGGCGGCAATGGCTCCGTTATGACATATCTGGGCAGTGGTAACCAGGGTCTGGAAACGATGCTTCCTGCGGCAGTGGCTGCAAAACATTTGCAGGCTTCTCCTGAAAAACTCCTGCGTGCAGAATTGCTGGGAATGCTCATTATCATGTATATGAAAAAACATGTGGGCAGACTTTCTCCTATCTGTGGCGCAACACTGGCAGGTTCCGGTTCTGCGGCAGCTATCACATATATGATGGGCGGCAACTTGGAACAGATTTCCGGCGCTGTACAGAACATGATGGGCGGCGTAGCAGGTATGTTCTGTGACGGTGCAAAAGGCGGTTGTGCGTTAAAACTGTCAATCTGCGCAGGCGAAGCAGTTTATGCGGCACTGTATGCAATGGATAACAGCATTGTACAGGCAACTGACGGTATCATCAGTACTGCGGTAGAAGACACAACCAAAAACCTGATGAAACTTTCTCATGAAGGTTTGACAGATGTAGATATGAAAGTAATCGAAATTATGCAGAATAAAAAATAAGAAATTGTACTTGATGTCATACATCAAGCCAAAAAGTGGAGTTTTGCGAATAATTTGTACGAAAAATTGCACAAAAGAAAATGGACATTTTCTGTCAAAAGATTGGATACTGGATACTGGTATCCAATCTTTTTTGCAAAAAAGGGGTTAGAATTTGAAAAATGACGGATGAAAAATGGGTTTTTAACAGATTCTACTGCAATTTGCACGCTGCTCAAAAGGGCATTCAATGCCATAACATAAAAGAAAGTTCTTTGTTGCAATGCAAATGCCTAATAAAAGCACAGAAAAGCATCAAAAGCCATCTGTGGAGTGTGAATTTTTTGAAAAAAATAGGTGAAAATGACCATACTCTTTGCCAGTAAACCATTGGAGAGACTTGCTGCTATTTTGTAATCAGGGAAGATATATTGAGGCGATTCAGCCAATTTTATTAGGATTAATAGCCTTTTGCCTGCATATTTCTGTGCGTTATTTTGTAGTTTCCAGAATAGAAATGGGGAAGAGAAAAAGCTGGAGAAAGATTCCTATGGCCTCTGCACACAAGAAAAGAGAGAAGCTTGAATTGCTTCTCTCTTGTAAAATCAGTATTACCAGCCATTCTGGAACTGCAGTACGTCGTCAGGGATATTGCCTGCTTCATAGTCTGCCATTGCTTCATCCAGGATTGCAAAAGCTTTGCGGAACAGATCATGTTCGATGTTCAGAGGCGGCTGAATTCTCAGGATATTGCCTGCAACAGAGATGACCAGCAGACCTTTTTCGTATGCACGGTAGAGGATCTTGAAAGTACCATCCAAATCAGGTTCTTTGGTGCCATCGGCATTTGTTTTTACGATGCCGATACCACAGGACATACCCAAACCATTGGTTGTGCTGATGATATTGCCATGTTTTTCTTTCAGCATTGCGAAGGATTCCTGCAGGATTTCGCAGTTTGTTTTCAAAATATTCTGGAATTCTTCTGTATGCATGTAGTCAAATGCCGCAATACCAGCGGAACATGCCAGTGCGTTGCCGCCCAGTGTGAACAGATGGGCAGGAGCAGGCAGGCAGTCCATGATTTCTTCTCTAGCCATGAAAGCGCCCAGTGTCAGACCAGCGCCGACAGATTTGCCCAAGATGATGCCGTCAGGTACGATGTCGTAATGTTCGATACCATACATTTTACCAGTGCGGTAGAATGCCTGCTGTACTTCTTCGGAAATAAACAGGATGCCGTGTTTCTGGCAAAGTTCATGCAGTTTTTTCATGAAGATAGGATGCGCGGGAATCAGGCCGCCGTCACCCTGAACAGGTTCGATGATGACTGCTGCCACATCGTCTGCGGGCAGGTAAGTATCGAATGCACGCTGCATTTCTTTCAGACATTCTTTTTCACATACATCATCTGGTGTGTCAGACCCGAAGAAGGGGAAGGGATAGATTTCCGGCAGGAAAGGGCCCATTTTCTTTCTCATACGGGTGGTTACAGTTGTCATGGAAGAAGAACCGTAAGTATTGCCATGATAACCGTTGATGAATGTGATGATTTTGGTGCGTCCGGTAAATGCTCTGGCAAATTTTACAGCAGCGTCATTGCCGTCAGAACCACAGTTACCAAACAGAACTTTGGCTTTTACATCGCCAGGATATGTGCTGACAAGACGTTCAGCATATTCGATGGCAGGAATATTATATGTATAAGCAATGGTATACTGTGAATATTTTTTCAGCTGTTCTTCTACGGCAGCTTTTACATGATCGTTGCATGTGCCAAGATTTAAGGAAGAAGCGCTGCTGAGGAAGTCAATGTATTCATTGCCGTCCAGATCTCGGATAATAGAGCCTTTACCGCTTTCTACAACAAGTGGGAAGTAAGAAAGGTGCTGTGTTGGAGCCATTACCTTCTTATCTCTCTCTACCCATGAAGTACATTTTTCTGTGTTCATAGTTGCTACACCCCTATCTTTTGTATGTTTTTTATTAGATACAACGTATAAAAATAAATCTTGCTCAATACTGTATCACCAATGTGTTTTTTTGACAATGGCAGAAATAATAAAAAACGAGGAAAAAAATCAGATTTTTATTGTGAAAAAAGATGGGAAGGTTTTGCATAAACATGGAAAAAATTGTGTAATCTATTTCTTTACAAAAAACAGAAAAATATGGTACAATCTTCCATATTCGATTTATGTACTTAAATCGATACAATCCTGATTTCAAAAGAAGAATCTGGAAAATGCAAAAGAGAAAGGGGAACAAGGTATGGAAAACAAGGTGAGTATGGCAAATGTGGTAAAATTTGCCGGCGCATATGTGGCATGCGCCATCGGTTCAGGCTTTGCAACAGGGCAGGAAATTATGCAGTTCTTTACAGCACAGGGGATTATGAGTATCCTGGGCAGTATTATAACAATGGTAGTTTTCGCCTGGGCAGGCGGTATGTTTATGAGGCACGGGAAAGAATTGCAGCTGAAAGTTCCCGGCGCAATTGTACGTTTTTATTTTGGTCATACAGTTGGTAAAATTTTCGAAATTCTGTTCCAAGCATTCCTGTACGCGATCTTCGTTATCATGATTTCCGGTGCAGGCGCAACACTGGCAGAATACTATGGAATCAATCCTTATGTAGGTCGTGTCGGTATGACATTGGCAGCATTCTTTACAGTTATTCTGGGGCTGCACAAACTGACAGACATTCTGGGCAGCCTTGGTACAGTTATCATTGTCTTTTCTGTTGGCGTTGGTCTGATCAGCTTCCTGGGTAATGCAGGCGGACTGGGTCATGCCGCAGAAGTTATTCCTACATTGGAAATTACAAAGAACAGCGGCGGCTGGCTCTTCTCCAGTATCCTGTATCCTGGTTTTAATGCCATTGCCGTATTGATTTTCTCTGCTGGTATCGGTGCTAGCGCAAACAGCAGCAAAGAAGCTCTGTATGGCGGTCTGCTGGGCGGCGTGCTTTTCGGTCTGGCAATCCTGTGCATGAACCTGGGTCTGCTGGTAAATATCGAAAGCGTTTATGACAAAGCGGTACCTTCTCTGGTGCTGGCAGACAATATCCATCGTGCAGTTGGTGTTGTATTCTCTGTTATCCTGATCTGCGGTATCTATACAACAGCAGTACCTATGCTGTGGGGCGTAACCAGCCAGTTCGCGCAGGAAAAAACAAAGAAATTTATGTTGGTTGCTCTGGTTCTGACAGTTATCGCTTTCTTCCTGGGCATGACAGACTTCAAAGTTCTGGTAAATACCATTTATCCTTTCAGCGGTTACATGGGTATCATCCTGATGGTTGTAGTACTGTATCATATGCTGTTTGATAAACGGGATAAGAAAGAAGTGGGCGCAGCCCTCAATGAAAAATACAAAAAGCTGGAACAGCAGCAGTAATCTAACAATAAACGAAGCATAAAAGAAAGCCTCATGGGACTTTGATTCCATGAGGCTTTTTGTTTGGAAAACAGCAAAGAAAAACCCCGCTGTTTTTACAGCGGGGGTGTCGTATCAAAATTAGATGATGCCCATTTCTTTTGTGATTTCAATGATGGCATCAGCAGCTTTTTCCAGATCTTCTCTGGTGTGTGCTGCGGAAATCATAACACGCAGACGAGCAGTACCTCTGGGCACAACAGGGAATTTGATAGCCTGTGCGTAAACGCCTTTTTCATACAGACGAGCGCTCAGTTCTTCTGCTTTTTCTGCATCGCCAACGATAACGGGGATAACAGGTGTTACAGTAGAGCCAGTGTTCAGACCTGCTTCTTCCATACGTTTTGCGAAATATTCTCTGTTTTCCCACAGACGTTTTACCAGAGTGTCGTCATCAGCAATTTTGTTGATGGCAGCCAGTGCTGCTGCTGTCAGGCAGGGAGCCAGAGGAGAAGCTGTGAAGATGAAGCTGCGGGCTTTCGGACGCAGTTCTTCGATGAATTCTTTAGTACCTGCTACAAAACCGCCGGCTGCACCAAAAGCTTTAGACAGGGAGCCTGTTTCTACGGTTACTTTGTCACGCAGACCGAAGTGTTCAACAGTACCTTTGCCGTAAGGGCCCATTACGCCGTCACCGTGAGCATCGTCAACCATGAACATAGCGCCGTATTTTTCAGCCAGTGCTGCCATTTCGGGCAGGGGAGCCAGATCGCCGTCCATGCTGAATACTGCGTCAGCAACCAACAGTTTTTTGCCTTCTGTGGGTTCTTTCAGCATTTCTTCCAGTTTTGCCAGATCCATGTGAGGATATACCTTTACGTTTGCGCGGGACAGACGGCAACCGTCGATGATGCTGCCGTGGTTCAGTTCGTCACTGTAAATGGTATCGCCTTTGCCTACCAGAACGGGGATAACGCCTGTGTTTGCAGCTACGCCGCTGTTGAATACCAGAACAGCTTCTACGCCTTTGAATTTTGCCAGTGCTTCTTCCAGTTCGTCGTGGATTGCGAAGTTGCCGACAATGTTTCTGCTGGCACTGGGGCCAACACCATATTTGTCAATGGCTTCCTTTGCTGCGGCTACCAGATCGGGGTCGTTAGCCAGACCCAGATAGTTGTTGGAGGCCATATTGATGATATCTCTGCCGTCCAGATTGATGTGAGCACCCTGAGGGCTATAAAGGGTTCTGTACATGTTGCATCCTTCTTTCTGTGATAATCCCTGATATTGATTTACAATAAATTTTTAATAAAAAACCCTAAAAGCATTATAACACCATTGTGAAAGATAAGTCAATGAAAGGCAATGGAGGGAAAAGAAAAGTGGAACATTTCACAAGAAAAAAGGATTTCTTTCGAGGAAAGAAATCCTTTTTTTGTAATAATTTATAACTCGATCTGTCCGGGAACATCATTGGAAGTTTTGTCTTTTTCCTGAATGAAATGCCCTGTTGTTGGAATTTTCCGTGTCCGGTAATATTCAGGATTGTCTGTCTGGAATTGTGCCGCAGGGCAGACTTTGGTGATGCTGCTGTTTTTCTTGAGGGTATAAAGCTGCACACCGGATGCGCTTTTGGAAGCATTCGCCGGAATCAGTTCTGTGTTAAGCAGAGTGGCTTTGTCATGGTTGCGCATAAGCAGGAAATCCACATCTGCATCCAGTTTTTCCATGTATACCAGTGGAGAACGGGCAGAGTAGGCGTTGACCAGTTTCCGTCTGTTGGCTTTCGTAGCATAAGCGGAAAGCTGTACTTTTGCGCCTTTCCCGTTTTCGAAGAAAAATACCATAAAGCCGCTGTAATCCTGTGTGACGGTCATATAAAGGATTTTTTCTTCCGCATCCATACCTAACAGGTTCTGGAGATATTCCCCCATGGAGCTTGCTTTGCTGTCAGGAATGTCGCTCAGTTTCATTTTGTATACGTTGAACTGATTGGAGAAGAACAACATTTCCCCACGGTTGGTGCTTTCCATCTCCTGCATGATGTAGTCGTCGTCTTTGACTTTCTGTTCACCAGCAGAACGCAGGGAGATCAGGGGTATTTTTTTGAAATAGTTCTGTTCTGTCAGGAACAGGCGTACGCCATAATCTTCAATGAAATCATCTTTGGTGGGAGTCACAATTTCTTCTTCCTGAATGATTTCTGTCAAACGAGGTTTGCCGTATTTTTTCGCGACGGCTTTCAGCTGACGACAGATCAGATTTTTGATCTTGGTGTTGCTTTCTAATGTTGCTTTCAGATCTGCGATTTCTTTTTCCAGAGATTCCATTTCCTGCGTACGTTTGAGGATATATTCCTTGTTGATGTTTCGCAGTTTCATTTCTGCGATATAATCCGCCTGTACTTCGTCAATGGAGAAGCCTTCCATCAAATTAGGAACAACCATGGATTCCAGTTCTGTATGACGGATGATGGAAATGGCTTTGTCAATATCCAGCAGAATTTCCGCCAAACCTTGTAAAAGGTGGTATTTTTCCTGCTTTTTCTGGATGTCAAAAGCCAGCTGCTTACGGATGGATTCCATACGGAATTCTGTCCAGTGCTGCAAAATGCCGCCGACACCTAAGGTCATGGGCTTTCCTTGAATCAGTACGTTAAAGTTGCAGCTGAAACTGTCGGAAAGCGGCGTCATGGCATAAAGCTTATGCATGAGCAAATCAGGATTGGTGCCTTTTTTGATATCAATGGTGATTTTCAGACCATTCAGGTCAGTTTCATCACGAATATCGGAAATATCACGGATTTTTCCGCCTTTTACCAATGCGATGATTTTGTCAATGATGACTTCCAGATTGGTAGTGTAGGGGATTTCATAAATTTCAATACAGTTGGCATCTTTGTCGTAACGATATTTTGCCCGAAGCTTGAAACTGCCGCGACCTGTGCGATAAACCTGTTCCAAAGCAGAGCGGTTGTAGATCAGCTGTCCGCCTGTGGAAAAATCGGGAGCAGGAAGCACATCGCAAAGATCAATGGAATTATCTTTGATATATGCGGCTGTTGCTTCACAAAGTTCTGCCAAGTTAAAACTACAAATGGAACTTGCCATACCAACGGCAATCCCGATGTTTGGATTTGCCAGAATATTGGGAAAAGTCGTAGGCAGTAAAACGGGTTCCTGCATGGAGCCATCATAGTTGTCTACGAATTCCACAGTGTTTTTGTCGATGTCCGCGAAAACTTCCTGACAAATGGGTGCCAGTTTTACTTCTGTGTAACGGGAAGCAGCATAAGCCATGTCGCGGGAATACTGTTTCCCGAAATTCCCTTTGGAATCTACAAATGGGGTCAGGAGTGCGCCGTTGCCTTCGGTCAGACGTACTAATGTTTCGTAAATCGCAGAATCCCCGTGAGGGTTCAGTTTCATGGTCTGACCTACTACGTTAGTGGATTTTGTACGGTCGCCCCGCAAAAGCCCCATATGATACATAGTGTAAAGAAGTTTCCGGTGAGAGGGCTTGAAACCATCAATTTCAGGAATGGCACGGGAAACAATAACGCTCATGGCATAGGGCATGTAGTTTTGTTCCAGTGTCTGGGTGATGGGCTGCTCCTGTATGAAATTATCTTTTCGTTCAATGACTGTTTTTTTCTTTCTTGCCATAACAATCGTACCTTTCTTAGCTGATATCTGTTAAGTCCAGATATTTGTAGCCTTCTTCGGCAATAAATTCTTTTCGTCCTGCCAGATTTTCACCCAGCAGAAGTTCAAACATTTCCTGTGTCCGTTTCACATCGTCAGGAGTTACCAGAATCAAACGTCTGGTTTCGGGATTCATGGTAGTTTCCCACATCATTTCCGGCTGGTTTTCACCCAAACCTTTGGAGCGGTTGATCTTCACTTTCCCTTTCAGTTTGCTAACGATGTTTGCTTTTTCCGCGTCTGAGTATGCAAAGTAAGTGTCTTTGCCATTAACGATCTCATAAAGAGGAGATTCGGCAATGTATACCTTCTTTTCTTCAATAAGTGTTGGTACCAGACGGTACAACATGGTCAAAAGCAAGGTGCGGATCTGGAATCCGTCTACGTCCGCATCGGTGCAGAGAATGATTTTGCTCCAGCGAAGCTGATTGATGTCAAAAGAATTCAGACCAGTGTTGTGTTTGGACTTGATTTCCACACCGCAACCAAGTACTTTCAAAAGGTCTGTGATGATGTCGTTGTTAAAGATTTTGTTGTAATCTGCTTTCAAACAGTTCAAAATCTTACCACGAATAGGGATAATTGCCTGGAATTCCGCGTCACGTCCCTGTTTACAGGAACCCAAAGCGGAGTCGCCTTCCACAATGTAAATTTCACGACGGCTGACGTCTTTGGTACGGCAGTTGACAAATTTTTCTACACGGTTGTTCATATCCAGAGAGCCAGTCAGCTTTTTGCGGATAGAAACACGGGTTTTTTCTGCTGTTTCCCGGCTGCGTTTGTTTGCCAGTACCTGATTGGCGATTTTATCCGCATCCATTTTGTTTTCGATGAAATAGATTTCCAGCTGTTCCCGGAAGAAATCTGTCATAGCATCTTGGATGAATTTGTTGGTGATGGATTTTTTGGTCTGATTTTCATAACTTGTGATGGTTGAGAAAGAGTTGATGACCAAAATCAAACTGTCTTCAATGTCAGAGAATGTGATCTTTTTCTCATCCTTTTTATAAAGATTGTTTGTTTTCAGATATTTGTCGATGGCGGAAACAAAAGCGCTTTTCACTGCTTTGTCAGGTGTGCCGCCGTATTCCAGAAAACTGGAGTTGTGATAGTATTCCAGCAGATTGATCTGATTGTTGAAACAGAAAGCCGCTTCAAATTTCAGCTTGTATTCCGGTTTGTCCTCACGGTCACGACCTCTGGTTTCTGTCTGGAGGTAGTGAACGTCTGTCAAAGAAGTGTTGCCTGCAAGTTCCGCCAGATAGTCACGAATACCATTTTCATAGTAATAGGTAAATGTTTCGCCGCTTTCTTCATCAAAGAGCTCAAAAGTCAGACCAGCATTGACAATTGCCTGTCTGCGCAAAACATCCTGGAAGTAGGAAAGGGGAATGGCAATGTCTGTGAAAACATCCCGGTCAGGCAGCCAGCGGATCTGTGTACCTGTTACACGTTTGTGTGTGGGTTCTTTTACTAAACCACCGATATTTTCCCCTTTTTCAAAGTGCAGATCATAACGCATGCCGTCACGGTAGATGGTTGCATCCATGTAAGCAGAGGCATACTGTGTGGCGCAAGTACCCAGACCATTCAGACCCAAACTGAATTCATAGTTTTCGCCGGAATTGTTTTGGTATTTGCCGCCTGCATAAAGTTCACAGAAGACCAGTTCCCAGTTGAAGCGTTCTTCTTTGGGATTGTAATCAACGGGAATTCCGCGACCATAGTCTTTTACTAGAATAAACTGGTCTTTGTAGCGAACCACTTCGATTTTGCTGCCAAAACCTTCTCTTGCTTCGTCGATGGAGTTGGAGAGGATTTCGAAGACGGCATGTTCGCAGCCTTCCAGCCCATCAGACCCGAAAATAACTCCGGGACGCAGACGGACACGGTCAGCACCTTTCAAAGAGGTAATACTTTCATTATTATAGTTAGAATTTTGATTCGATTGCATCGTTTCACCTGTTTCTATATTATAATAGGAAAGAATCCTATTTTTTATATGCTCATCTTCTCTACTTTACAGAAATTCCAAGGGAGTGTCAAGGGTAGAGCGTGAAAGGAGGATTGATTTTTGGGGAAAAGCATGTAGTTTTTTGTAAAAACGATTGCAATTTCTATTTCTGACTGGTATACTATATAGGCGATTTTGTAAAATAGGTGTTTATGGAGACGTACCGAAGTGGTCATAACGAGGCTGACTCGAAATCGAGGCGGTGAATTTCGTTCTCGATGCTAGAAAGTCAGGAAACATCAGGCTTTCAGCCGAAGCAGCCAAACGAAAAAAGCTGAAATGCTAACAAATTGCTAACAAAAGAAAATTTACTGAAAATTTCAAAATACTTTAATGCGTTAATACGGAAGCGTATCGAAGAGGTCGCAACGAGCTGCACTCGAAATGCAGTTGTCCGCAAGGGCACGTGGGTTCGAATCCCACCGCTTCCGCTTTAGAAACCTTGATTTTTCAGGGTTTCTTTTTTTGTTTCGATACGCTTCCATAAGTTCTTTTCAATCTTTTTTACTCTGCAATGCATTGCCGATAGCGGCGGCGGACTGCTGTTTTGCGTGATAGTCGATATGAGAATAGATGTCTGCCGTAGTGGAGAAGTTGGAATGTCCCAGCCATTCCTGAATGGATTTCATGGGGATGCCTTCTGCCACCAGCATACTGGCACAGCTGTGACGCAGTTCTTTGAATGTGAGTTTTTTCAAACCGTATTTTTTCAATAACCAGCCAAAGTGGTCGCTGACGAAATTAGGGCGGAACAGCTTGCCAATTTCGTCTACACAAACATAATCCATATATTCTTTGCAGTAACTGTTTCCAAATAATTTCTGATTTCGTTCAAGTTTTGCTTTGTGTTCCAGCAGCTTTTCTTCCACAACAGGGATCAGGGGCAGGGTACGATAGCTGGATTTTGTTTTCAGCTTGTCCTCTGCGTAAACAATGGTCTTTCCGTTTTCTGTCAGCTCTGTGACCTTGTGATTGACGGTGATGGTCTTGTTTTCAAAATCAATGGCACTCCAACGCATCCCTAAAGTTTCGCTTCTGCGGAACCCATAGTAGGAACTTAAAACGATGGGGATGTAAATGGGATCGTCTTTTGCGATATCCAGCAAGGTCAAAATTTCCTCCTTGGTATAAAAACTGGAAATATGTTTGTTCTTCTTGGGACGTTTTACCCGATCCGCAGGATTGCTGAGTATGTAATCATTTTTCACAGCATAGGCAAGTGCCTGATGGAGAACTGCGTGATAATGGATGACCGTATTGGTGGTGTAGCCTTGTTCCAAAATTTCGTCATACAGCATTTTGATATGCTTCGGTTCTACTTCCGTCAAAAGCAGATTCAATTTTTCAAAATGAGGTCGGATACGAGCGGAGACCATATTGTCATAACTTTTATAGGTAGCTCGTTCCACCAAAGGCTTTACGATTTTCAGCCATTCATCCATATAATCCGTCATCAAAAGCCGACTGCCGTCCATATTTTCCATGGATTCTTTCGTTTCGTATGTCCGTTTCAGGTTCTCTAGGAATTCCAAAGCACGACGTTTGTTTCCTTTCACTGGCAAGCCTGTGCTGACGGATTTCTGTTTTCTTCTGCCGTCTACATAGTAGCTGACGATGGCGTAATAGATGCCTTTTCTTTCGTAAATACTTCCTGTTACCATAAAATCTCTCCTTTCTTTAGAAATCATTTGTCTCAGGTGTTTGGGTATGTTACCATGGTCGGATGACTTTTGCCACTCTTTTTCAGATTTTCTTTTCTATAAAATCCGTTGTGGCAGTTTATTTTTCTGATTCATATAAAAAACGAATGACATTGATCTTGGGAATCAAATAGACTCGTCCAATTTTCACCGATTCGATGCGACCGCTTTTCAAAAGAGAATAAGCAGTTGTCCGGCCAATACCGCCTAACATCTCACGTAATTCGTCCACATGAACCACATCTGGATAAGAGTGGAACATACGAAAATAGTCATTTTTTGCTGAACCTTGCGTCATGATCTATCCCTCACTTTCTTTGTTGTGTTGTACCATTTACTTATAGAGAAGTAATAGGAGAAACATATAAAACTATTACTTATATCATAAAGACGGTAAAAACACAAAAATCGGTATCACGAATTGAAAATATTTTTGCGGGAGGTGTTGATTATTGATACGTATCGTGATTTAATAGAGCAAAAAAGACTGACTGAACAGGAAAAAATAATGATCGAACAATGGAAAACGGTACTGGATGAGTTGGATCGTGAGGAGGACTGCAACAACAGAAGGCACAAAGAAAAACGGGATATGCTGGATATGACTCTTTGTGAGTGCCAGAATGAAAAGGAAGGATATCTTTCTTCTGAAATAAAATTGAAGTTATCCGATACGGATGAGGATTGGCTGGAATGGATTTTCTCCAGAAGTTCGGCAGACCTGTACCAGCTGACTGGGAATATTGAGCTGGCAAAATCATTGCAAACGCTAACGGCAATGCAGAGAAAAGTTGTTTTTTTGTTTTATATCCATGGGTTTTCTGTGAAAGATATTGCCACATTATTGGGCAGTAGCGAGCGGAATATCCGAAAACTGCGGGAAAGAGCAAGGGAACATATGAAAATATCGTGCTAGAAAGGCGGCAGAAGCCATGAAAAAAATAAAAGAAATCTATGAGAACCGGATCTCCACATGGGCGAAATATTCCGGTTATCGTATCATCAAACGCCAAGGACAGGACTATATTGCCCCTGAAGAAAACGCTGTGCTGGTGTGGTATGACCCAGTGGAAAAGGAAGAAACGCTGATTGCGGATGTTCTGAATATGGGAAAAAGCATTGCGGATGCAAAAAATGGAGAGGAAATGATTGCTTCGGCTTTGGATTTTGTTTCTAAATATGGTTTGCTGGGCTGGATGCCGTCTTTGCCTGTGAATCCATATTTTTATTTAGAGTCCAAAGTTCTGTTGCCGGAAAACGAATACTTTTTATTTTCCAGTACCACCAAAGACACAGAAAAATATATGGAACAGTTCCAAGTGGAACCAAATGGAGAAAAACTTTTGGGAGCTGGGCAAGAGCAAGGGCGTTCTCCCATATATGATTTGGTGTTTTCTAAAAATTATTGTGAGCCAGTGGATTGGATCATCCCTTTTCTGCAGGAGATGTTTGAACACTTCCGTACCAAAGAAATGTTGGAAGACCCCAACAATGAGCCTTGGGAAAAAATGATTCTGCGGAAAAAGATAGAAAGTTTTTATCATCCAGGTGTCCCTTATGTGCTGCGGTATGATCCTGTGCTGAGCGCCTGCTGGGTGTTCGATAGTCTGAAAATGGTGGTGGAAACTGCCTGCGTTGTGGCATTGGGACGGGAGGAAAATCTAGTTGCGTACTGTAAACATTGCGGAAAATATTTCTATCGTGAGGATGTTCGGAGCGCTTATTGCTCTCATCGGTGCAGGAATCAGTATCATGTTTATCGGAGTAGGAAACGAAAAAGACTGGAAGAAAATGATTAAGACGTAAAAAAGCGGCTGGATAGCCGCTTTTTTTCATGGGTGAAAACGATTCAAGAATAATCGAAAGACCTCCTGATCCGTTTCCAAATCTCTGGTTAGGAATCGTTTGGCTATTTCTGAGGTGATGGTTTGGGAGAAAAGTTGAAGTGGAGAACAGGGAAGAAATCGACGAAGCAAGATATTTTGAAAGGCGTCCATCTTTTCTTTGCCGATGTACTCTCTGATTTTGTTCTCTGTCTGCTGGAGTTCTATGGTGTCCACGGAAGAGAAAAGAGAATTTTTTTTCGCAAGAAAATCTAAAAGAGATTGCTCAAAAATAAAATCCGCTGTGGATATCAGGCAGAGATTTTGTTTTGTGGATGCCTCCTGACAAGAGAATTTCTCCATGATGGCAGAAATTTTTGGTGATGCTTCTCTGCTGGTATCAGAGAATAGATGATGCATTTCTCCCATGGCAGTCTGAGCTTCGTCCTGCAAAACAATGAAATCAATTTGGGACACCATCTGGAAAAACAAAGATAAATAGTGATCTAGCAGGTAAGATTTCATGCCAAGAGCAGAACGCAGTTCCTGTGCGGAACAAAATATTTCCCGAAAAGTAGGTGGGGACTGATCAGAAAGAGAAAGAAACGATTGCAGTATGTCCATAACATGACCTCCGTTTATTTGAAGTCGGCAGAGCCGCTTGTGGTATATAAACTCTTGTGGAGAGGGATGTCAAGAGGGGGTGGACATTTCCTCGATTTATGAGCGATGGGCAAAGAAAGAATAAGGGTGGCGCCATAAACAAGCCAAGAATGCCCCTGTGTGCCCTTGTACGCCCCTGTATGGCATTTTCTTTCTAGTGTGGAGGGATTGCTCCTTGGTGATAGAAAAACGGTGGAAAAACGAATCTTAAAATATCATGAAATGTGATATATTTCGAGGCTTTTGAAATGCGAAAAATGTTTGCAGGTGAAAGCCAGCCATCAAATGGGCTGGCGTTTCCTCAAATCACCCGCAGTGCGGGGATTTTTTGGCTCTCAGAGGTGGCATCAAAATCACAAGGATGACATCAATAAAAAAGTTTTTCTCAGAAGAGATAAACCAGAACTCTTAGACAAAACGGGATTTTTACTCTGTTTTGACTGCCATCAAGACTGACATTAAACCGGTTTTTACAGTAAAAAGGAGTGAGTTACCAATGGATGATAAAAAGAATAAAATAACTATTCGGATATCCGATAAAACATTGAGAAAATGCGAGGAAGGTATGAGTGTGTCAGGCTGTAAAGTACGAAATGATTTTATTAAAAGAGCCATCGAGTTTTATTCTGGATATGTTTCATCGCAGACACATACAGATTTTTTATCTGATGTGATATTGGAGTCCATGGCAGGTATCGTCAAAACATCAGAAAACCATTTGGCACGTATGCTTTTCAAAATCGCAGTGGAGATGGCAAAGCTGGAAAGTATGCTTGCCGCTATCAACGATATGGATGAGGTAACTATGCGAAGACTTCATATCCGATGCGTCAATGAAGTAAAAAAGATCAACGGCATCCTCACCATGGAAGAAGCCGTAAGATATCAAAGGAGTGACGAGGAATGAAATACAGATTTTATAGTCTTGTGCAGGGCATCATAGATTATGACTTCAACAAAGATATGGATTACGATTCGTATTTTGATGAAGAAGCTATGGAGGAACTGGGAGAAGTAGATTTCGATTTTCTGACAGCAGAAGACCTGACAGCCTATCAGGAAGAAATCAATCAAGCCATCCGTAAGGAATGGGATTATGAAACAGATGAAGATATGGGGCTGATGCATTACTTTGCTTATGGAAGCAGAGAAATCTATAAAGATCTGCTGGAAAAAGTAACAGCAGCATATCCAAGGATCGAAACCGTAGGGGACAAAGCATATGGCGTTATGGTATGTGATATCGAAAAACCTTTGACAAATCAGGAAATCAAAATCCTGAAAGACTATTTCAGCGGACAGTACAGTGACGGATGGGGTGAAGGCTTTGCACAAAGCGGAATCGAAACGCAACATGGTGTGGTCTATCTGGATTTCTGGTCAGATGACTTCCATATGGAAACAGAGGATGAGTTGAAAAATCGTTTGGAATCGAAACAAGACAATGAGCTGCAATTTGAAATGTAGGTGATGATATGCCAAGACTTGTTTTTACACCCAGATATTTAAAAATGCAAAAGCCATCACAGGTAAAAAACTATGTGAAGTATGTTGCTACAAGACCAAATGCAGAAAAGTTTGAGGTGAATCAGTCCCAAACAGAAGCTACTGAACATCAAAAGAAATGGATCGAAAAAGAACTGAAAGCACACGGAGAACTGAAAGAAAGTTGTGAACAAGAGTATGAAGACTATTTGCAAAACCCAACAAGAGAAAACGCTATGGAACTGATCAATAAAATTGTCGAAGAAGGTTTGGCAAGGGAAGACAGCATGGAAAACTATGTTGGCTACCTTGCCAAAAGACCAAGAGCAGAACGAGGAGAACAGGGACACGCACTTTGGAATAGATCTGATAAAGAAATCGATTTGAATCAAGTGGCAAGAGAAGCCGCAGAACATAACGGCAACATCTGGACGTTTGTCTTATCATTGAAACGAGAGGACGCTGTCCGGCTGGGATATGATAATGCCAATATGTGGCGAGAACTGGTACGAGGTAAAGCACCAGAGATTGCAAAGGCAATGGGAATTCCTTTAGAGCATTTTGTATGGTATGGTGCTTTCCATAATGAAGGACATCATCCTCATATCCATCTGATGTGCTATTCCAAAAATCCAAGAGAAGGATATTTGGACAGACAGAACTTAATGAAGCTGAGAAGTTCTTTTGCCAATGAGATATTCCATGATGAGCTGTATCACATCTATGAGCAGAAAGATGAAGTCAGGGACGAACTGAAAAATTACTTTGACAGGAAACTGAGACAGGCAATGGCAATGGAAAATACAGATAATCCAAAAGCGGAAGCCTTGCTTTGGGAGTTATCTCAAAAACTGAAAACGGCAAAACATAAAAAGGTCTATGGAAGGCTGGAGAAAGAAAATAAAATACTAGTGGATGAGATCGTCAAAGAAATCAGCAAGGACAAAAAGATTTCACAAGCCTATGAAAGCTGGCTGGGATTGAAAGACGATATCCTTTCTACATATCAGAATCAGGAACGTGCCAGAAGAACCCTTGCGGACGAACCAGAGTTCCGCAATATCAAAAACATGGTTTTGAAATCTGCGTTGGAGCTTTCGGAAATAGATGAAGCAATCAAAAAAGATTCAGAGAAAGAAAATCATGAAAAAGTAAATGCAAAAGAAAGCTGGGAAGAACGAACAAAAAAGTTTCATCAAATGCAGGCGAAAAAACAGTTCCTGCTTCTGATGAAACACATCAGCCATATGATTCAAGAGGATTATGACAGAAAGAAACAACAGATTCATGTGGATAAGAAGCTGATGCGTAAGATCATGGAAAAGAAAGAAGCCCATGGACAGAAAATGTAAGGAGGGAAGCGTATGAGATGGAAAAAATATGGTGTTGAGATGGATATGACGGGGATCACAAGGAAAGCGGCGGCAGAAATACTGGCAGAGCAGTTTCAGACTGTAGCTGATTTTTGTCTGGAGGACAATGGATATCATGTGCAGGATCAAAACCAAAGGCTGTGGCGTGTCCTTCCATCTGACAGCATCAAGGCAGAAAAATATAACGGAGAAAAAGTGGTGGGAGCAAACTATATGTACCAAGTGAAACTGCTCTCACCATTTTTATATGAAAATGAGTTTCCAATGCTGGAAAAAGCCTTGGAACAGGTGGAACTAAGAGGTGCCATCATCAATGATTCTACAAAAATGAATCTGCTTCTGGATGTCAATGGTATTGAGAATTGGGAGAAGTACCAAACAAATTTGGAAAATCTTTATGAGAGCAAAGGGGAGTTATTTCAAAAAGCGTTGGACATTCCCTTTTCACAAGTAGCAGACACTGATCAAGAGAACGGCATCATTTCCTTTCCTTATTTCAAAAGCACACTCAATAAAAAAGAATTGCTCAGTGATATTCAGTTCGCGCAGATCGTCAGCAGCTTTGCGGAAAACAACCGCACTGTCAGCCAAAAGAAAAGTGAGAATCAAAATGATAAATTCATGATGCGTACTTGGTTGGTGCGAGCCGGTATGGTTGGTGAAGAATATAAGTTTGCAAGAAAAATGCTGACAAAAAATCTGGAAGGCAACTCCGCATGGCAGAAGATGATGGAACCAACAGAGATTCAGACAGAAGAACAAACAGAAGATACTGCATCTATGGAAATGGAAATGTGAGGGGGATAAAATATGATTTATTTATTGACCTATGACGGATATATGAGGAAAGAAAAGATACAGGAGATTTGTCCATCAGCAATACTTTTTATGCAATGCGGTCTGAAAGACTGTGTGTTGGAATTCCGCAGGTTTTATGAAACTGCCATGCCAACACTGGAGGTTGGAGATGAAATCGTGCCAGCAGTAATTTGGAAGTTGGAAGAATCTGATTTACAGGACATGGAAGCAATTTATCCCAATAAAATCTATCAAAAGACAAACTGGAACCTGAAAACAGAAAAAGGTGTTTTGGATGTGATGGTTTTTCTGATCAGAGAAATACCATTTGCATTCCCAAAAGAAAAAGAAGTGGAAGCGATGGAAGAAGCGTATGAGGAACACAGCTTTGATTACAGCTGTGTAGAAAATGCTCTGGACAGGGCAAAAGACAGGGAGGAAGCATATGGCACTTTATACCCAGGAACAGATCGATAAGGCAAACCAGACCAATCTGGAGGAATTTTTACAGCAAAAAGGGGAACGCCTGAGAAAAACAGGAAGCGAGTCAGTGCTGATCTACAAAGACTCCACAGGAGAGCATGACAGTATTTCTGTCAGAAGAAACCGTTGGTATGATCATAAAAATATGCGAGGCGGCTATCCGTTAAAGTTTATGCAGGAGTTTTACGGTATGAACTTTCGCACCGCTATGAAAGAACTTCTGTATGGAGAAGAACCAGAACTTGGCAGGAAGAAAAACACAGAACAGGAAAAGCCAAAAGTGAGTGAAGAAACCGAGGTCATTGGTAATACAGCCAAATGCGAAGAAGATACTAAAAAATCAGAGTTCAAACTTCCCGAAAAACACAGCAATATGAAACGACTGTTTGCCTATCTTTTGCAGACAAGATTTCTCTCCAAAGATGTGGTAAAAAGCTTTGTGGAACAGAAAATACTTTATCAGGAAAAGGAACATGGCAACATCGTTTTTGTGGGAACAGATAAAGATGGAGTACCAAAATTAGCCTGCAAAAAATCTACAGCGGAGCATACAAAAGGATTCCGAATGACTGTTGCTGGTTCTGACTGCAGGTATGGTTTCTGCTGGCGAGGGGAAAACACAAAGCTCTATGTATTCGAAGCTGCTATCGATTTGATGTCGTTTATTACATTGAGAAATGATGAATGGAAGACAGACAGCTTTCTGGCACTGGATGGACTTTCACCAAAACCGCTTCTACAATTTTTGGAAGACCAAAAAAATATCCAAGAGATTTTTCTCTGTCTGGATTACGATGCGGCAGGCATTGAAACAAGCGAAAAACTGAAGGATTGTCTTGTGGAAAAAGGATTTTCGGCAGACCTTGTGACATACTGCTGCCCCATCTACAAAGATTGGAACGAGCAGCTGAAGGCGGAGCATGGTGTGGAAGCAATCCTTCCGCAGTCCCATCCCAAGAAAACAGCATATCATGTTGCGGTCAGAAAACTTGGTATCCTAAATGCCAACACAGAAAGCCCATATATGAAATGGCGTAAACAGGAATATGAAAAATCAGGCTTCTCTTTTTATCTGGAACAGATTAAACGAGATTTCAAGCAAGCAGAAAAACTAGTGAAGAAAAGAGAAACGGACACGAAACCACTGCTTGCCAGCATTTTGCGTATGGCAGATCTGTCCGTCTGCTTGATGTGTGAGGTCAAAGGAGAGAACAGCTTGCCAGAACTGACTATGTACCAAACCACCATACAAGAATTGGAAAAGGCATATAAACCATATTTGGATAAAGCGAGAATGAATCGACGCATACAGGAAATGAAGGAAGAGATGGAACACTTGAAAACCATTGGGGTTCAAGATAAACCATCTCTTTTTGTATGGGCAAAAAACATGGCAGATATGGCAATGAGAGCTATCATCTATGTGGAAACGGAGTATCCACAGGAGCTGGAAAGAAAAAATAGTTTTGCGGAACAGAAAATGGAAGAACAAAAAACAGAGCTTGATTCCGCTGAGCAGATGGAGTTGCAGATGGGAGGCTGAATAAATGGAGAACTTATGGAAGTTGATGCCGTTACTATTGATTTTCGGTGCCTTTATGGTCTGTATGCTTTTGATCGACAGGAAGTCTTTGAACATCAAAAGTAAGACCGTAGGCGATGGACAGCATGGTTCTGCCAGTTTTGCTACACCAAAGGAAATCGATACGGCATTTCAAAGGATTCGATATGAACCACAGGTCTGGAGGCGAAAGCCTCCTTGTGACCTGCCACAAGGCATTATCATTGGATGCGATATGATGAAATTCGGAAAAAAGAAAACAGTCACAGCAATCGTGGAGGAAGGAGATGTTCATGCACTGATGATCGGTGCCGCAGGCGTGGGTAAAACAGCCAAGTTTTTATATCCAAATCTGGAATACTGCTGTGCGTCGGGCATGAGCTTCGTCACGACCGATACAAAAGGAGACCTTTTGAGAAGCTACGCTCCCATCGCAAAAAAGTATTATGGCTATGATATTTCAGTATTGGATCTGAGAAATCCAACCCAAAGCGATGGCTTCAATATGCTTCATATGGTAAACCACTATATGGATGAGTATTTGCAGACAGATTCCCTTGTGGCAAAGGCAAAAGCAGAGAAGTACGCAAAGATAATATCCAAAACGGTCATGAATTCTGGTGGATTTGACTCTACCAACGCAGGACAAAATGCCTTCTTCTATGATTCTGCAGAAGGCTTGATCACGGCTGTGATATTGGTGATTGCAGAGTTCTGCTCGCCCTACGCTCTTGCACTGGAACAGGGAAAACAAAAACAGAAAGCCTTGGAACAACGAAAAAAAGAGATAGCGCAGATGAGGAAAGTCTGCATTGACAAAAACATAGAATTTTTGCCGAAAGCACATGAAGTAAGTATTCGAGAAGTGGAAGCAATGATTTTATTTCAACCAGAGAAAAATGAAACAGAAGAAAAAGGCGAGGAAAGACACATCATCAGTGTGTTCAAATTGATTCAAGATCTATTGGGACCATCAGAAGTGAAAGGCAAAAGTCAGTTCAAGCTGTTGATGGAACGTCTTCCGGAAGAACATAAAGCAAGATGGCTGTCTGGTGCCGCCCTGAATACTTCAGACCAGGCAATGGCGTCTGTACTCTCAACAGCATTGTCAAGGCTGAATGCTTTTCTGGATTCTGAAATTGAACAGCTGCTCTGCTTTGAAACGAAAATCAATACAGAAAAGTTTTGTAGAAACAAGTCTGCGGTGTTTTTGATCATGCCGGAGGAAGATGACAGCAAATATTTCCTTATTTCTTTGATCGTACAGCAACTATATAGAGAAATGCTTTCCATTGCCGATGAAATGGGAGGCAAGCTACCCAACAGAGTCATGTTCTTCCTTGATGAGTTCGGTACACTGCCAGCTATACAGTCTGCGGAAATGATGTTTTCCGCCAGCCGTTCCAGACGAATCAGCTTTGTGCCTATCATACAGTCATTGGCACAGTTGGAAAAGAACTACGGCAAAGAAGGTGCAGACATCATTATTGATAACTGCCAGGTCTGCATATATGGTGGCTTCGCACCAAACTCCGAAGCAGCCAATGTATTGTCCAAGACACTGGGGGATAGGACAGTTATGACAGGCAGTATCTCGCAGGGCAGAGATAAATCTAAGTCGTTGCAGATGACGGGCAGACCGCTGATGACACCAGATGAGCTTAAAATCATGCCAAAAGATACGTTCATCGTCACAAGAACAGGCGTAAAGCCAATGAAAACAAAACTGAAACTGTTTTTTGAGTGGGGGATCGAGCTGGATGAAACATACCCAGTGCGTCAAGCAGTTGTAAGAAAGGTACATTACGCCAACAAACAAAACATTGAGGAAGCCATCGCAAAAAAATACGGTCTGCCTCAAAATCCCATCCAGCAACCTGTCAAACGCCCAATGCAGGAACAAGATAAGACGTTGCGAAGCATATACCAAAACATGAAAGGAGTGAGCAAAAGTGATGATTGATAAAAGAAAGGTCTATCAAGATACAGCACTTTCCAGTAAAGCCGTATCTGTTTATTTATATCTTTGTGAACGTGCGAGTAAAGAAACAAAAAGCTGCTATCCTTCCATGAAAACCATAGCCAAAGATCTGCATCTTTCTTTGGCGTCAGTAAAGCGTTCCATTCAGGAATTGGAAAGAAGCGCATACATCAAAAAAGAAAATCGGTTTCGTGACAATGGCGGAAAAAGCAGCAATCTCTATTTTATAGAATGAATTTGAAAAAGAACAAAAAAATCCCTCTCAAAAAAACGGTGAAAAAACGCCAAGGGGGAGGTCTGTCTTCTGCGTGAGCTATGGTATGGCTCAATGTGAGCCGAGAATGTGAACTATTCAATAGAACTGCTAACATAGTTACAGAAAAGAAAAAGTATCTAATTTTCAGAAGCCAGAGGTATTGCTTGTGATTGTATTATCAGTATAAAAACAATTTTGTGGTGAAAACTATGGTGTTTCTATTTTCGAAAATTATATTGAAATTGGGATTAAATAATACTGAATTTTTGGTTGGTTGAGTCTCTGTAAACATCGAAGATTTGACTGGTTGAATCGCATTCAATAAGTTTTGGAACGATAATATACATGATTGAGGCATATGCTGACACCTATAGATAGTTATATTAAATAGTGCTACGTAATGTTCAATGAATAAATATGAAATTTGGCGCAAGTAATAATTGTAGTGCCTAATAATATATATATTTCTTTAAGTTCACTAATTTGAAAGTAGCAATGTTTTAGTATGATAAAGTTATTTGTTAAAATAGATAAATCAACAATAAACATTAAAATTGTCCCAATATATAGACTTCTGTCCCTAAATGTAATATAATAAATTTGAATATGGAGGTATGACAGTATGAAAAAACAAAACGTTTTGAATTTAATAAAATATCATGTTGAGAAAAATGAAAATGCTTTCAGAAACGAAGCAATAAATATTGCAAGATATTTTGATAGTATAGGGGATGATCAGCTTGCTGAATATATAATGAGTTTAATTGCAGAGTCTAATTTATATACACCTCAAAGTAGCGATTTTGAAAGTGAATTTTTAAAACAGATAGATACAAGAAGTATGGAGCCTTTGAACCTTCCCATAGTAATTACCGAGGATATAAAAGGTGTTATAAATGCAATAAACCATAATATAGGCATTAATAAATTTTTGTTTGAAGGTTCTCCAGGTAGTGGAAAAACTGAGGCTGCCAAACAAGTTACACGGTTACTAGATAGGACATTGTTTTATGTTGATTTTAACAATTTAATCGACAGTAAACTTGGTCAAACAAACAAAAACATAACAAACGTATTTAATGAAATAAACTCAATTCCAAATTCAAACAAAGTAGTTATTTTGTTTGATGAAATAGATGTAATTGCTTTGGATAGAGTAAGTTCTAATGATGTGCGTGAAATGGGAAGAGTAACCTCTACGATTTTGAGGGAACTCGATAGATTAACGGATTTGAATAAAGAGATTGTGATTATTGCAACAACAAATCTTTTTTCAAAATTTGATAAAGCTCTTACAAGGAGATTTGATGCAATAATAAATTTTGACCGCTATAGCAAAGAGGATTTAATTGAAGTAGGTGAGTTTTATTTCTCCTCTTATGTAAAAAATTTTAAAGGTGTCGCAAAAGACACACGACTGTTTAGAAAAATATTAAATTTAGCTCCGCACCTTCCATACCCGGGAGAATTAAAAAATATTATTAAGACATCCTTGGCGTTTAGCGATGTAAATTATGAACATGACTATTTGAAAAGGCTTTACAATAGCTTGATTGGAAATCTAAATCAGACTGATATTGGTAAACTACACGATATGGGTTTTACAGTTAGGGAAATAGAAAAACTTACTGGAGAATCTAAAAGTGCTGTATCAAGAAAATTGAGTAAGGAGGATTAATTAAATGAATAATGTGCTCGAGCTAAAAGGAAAACGATTTGTTCAAGCTTCCAAACAAGGAAGCCGCAACGGCATTTCTATGAATAGTAAAAAAGTAGTTACAATAGAACAGTTGATTACTTTGATAGATAAATTGTACCAAATAAAAAGTTTTTGGGAACATGAAAAAAAACCTTTTCAAGGCGTTTTAATCAGTGTTAATTATAATAAAATAGTTGCAAAAAGTAATCGTATATCAGGACTGTTAAAAGGAAAAGAATCTAATTTTGCAATTGTAGGAGTGAAGTTTAATGCGGAAAAAAGTAAGCATATTATAACATATTTTGTGGATATATCGGATTTGGATAACAGCATTAATCTCCTTTTAAAATCTTGCGATGTAATGAAAGCAAAATTTAAAGACGGCATAACACAGCCTATATTTAAAGATAATGAACTGTTTAATAAAATAAAATTTGAGAAATTCGGATTGCCAAAAACAACTTTCAAACAAGTGATTGCAGATGTTTCATATATTGATGATTTTGAGGTAGAAATGGCTACTCCTCAATTAAAACAAAGTATTATCACTTTGTTTGATACTGGTATGGATACCAAAAGTTTGTTTAAAAATATAGGGATTGATATTTTATCGAGTAGGATTTTAGATAACCAAACTGTATTTTTGGATGAAAAGCAATTGAAGCTGTTGTTCGAAAAAGCTCCCTACTTAGTTTCTATGGCAACAGTTGATTTAGCTGAACTGTCACCCGAAGATTTTATTCAAGAGTATCAGGAAAGTATGATTACTATCCCATCTCCGAGCATCGAGCCAACAATAGGTGTTATTGATACTTTATTTGATAAGAATGTATATTTTAGTGAGTGGGTAGACTATCATGATATGGTAGATGATAGTATTCCAAAGAATCAAAATGATTATCGACATGGTACTGCTGTTTCATCAATTATTGTGGATGGAGCCAGATTGAATCCGTGGTTGAATGATGGTTGCGGACGGTTTAAAGTTCGTCATTTTGGAGTCGCAGTAGGCTCTCAGTTTTCATCTTTTACCATTGTGAAACAAATAAAAAGTATTATTGCCAACAATAGTGATATAAAAGTTTGGAACATTTCAATTGGTAGCGATCAAGAAATTAATGACAATTTTATCTCGGCTGAAGCCGCAGTATTAGACCAAATTCAATATGAGAATGATGTAATCTTTGTTGTAGCAGGAACAAACAAACCAAATGAAAATGTTGTGAAAATCGGTTCCCCCGCAGATTCAATAAATAGTATGGTAGTCAATGCGGTTACCAAGAGTGGGCTTTCAACTAAATATGCAAGAAAAGGACTTGCACTTTCCTTCTTTGCTAAACCAGATGTTAGTTATTATGGGGGAAGTGAGGAACAATATATTCAAGTCTGTGAACCACTGGGAGCAGCTTATGTTGCTGGTACTTCATTTGCAGCTCCTTGGATAGCTCGTAAATTATCTTATTTAATCGATGTTTTGGGATTAAGCAGAGAAGTCGCAAAAGCTCTGATAATTGATGCTGCACGTAGTTGGAATGAAAAACCAACTCCTGAAGAAGTTGCTCTTTATGGACATGGCGTAGTTCCCATTAGAATAGAGGATATTGTTCAAACCCAAGATGATGAAATTAAATTCTTGGTTTCAGATGTAAGTGAGAAATGGAATACATACAATTATAGTTTTCCTGTTCCTCTTAAAGATGATAAATATCCTTATGTTGCAAGAGCAACTATGTGTTATTTTCCAATATGCGATAGAACCCAAGGTGTAGATTATACAAATACTGAGTTGAATCTTCATTTTGGCAGAATTAAAGACGATGGTAAATTGAATGAAATTAATAATGATAAACAAAATCAAGATGATGAGTTAAATACTGAAAAGAGCTATTTATTGGAGGGGGAAGCAAGGGAGAGATTTAGAAAGTGGGACAATGTTAAATACGTTTCTGAAGTTCCTAAAGATACTAATAAATCGAAGAAGTCTTATACTAATAAGAATTGGGGTATGGAAATAAAAACAAATAATAGATTAGATCCTAAAGATGGTGTAGGAATTCGTTTTGGTGTTGTCGTTACTTTGAAAGAGATTAATGGTATTAATCGAATAGATGAGTTTATTAAAAATTGCAATTTAAGTGGGTGGCTTGTCAACACCATTGACATCAAAACTAGAATCGATATACACGAAAAGGTTAACGAAGAAATTGAGTTTCAATAAAACACTATCATTACAACTGGCATGAAGTTCAAAATTTAACATATTAAGATTTTCAAGTCACATTATACATAGTCGCTTATTCTTATTCATTTTTGAGAGTAAGCGGCTTTTTGTGTTCTCTCACTCTTTTGCGTAGGCTCTTTGACAAAGCAGCTAAATTTATACGAAAGGAGGGCATACAAATGTCAAATCGTAAAGTAATTGCTCTGACTAATCTGAAAAGTGGTGTTGACAAAACAACTACGGCGGTTAATCTGGGCGTAGGTCTGGTATAGCAAGGAAAGAAGGTCTTGCTCATTGATGCTGATGCACAGGCAAATCTCACAATGGCACTCGGCCATAACAGACCTGACGATATGTCCATAACACTCTCGACTGTAATGCAGATATTAGAAAAAGGGCTTGTGAGCTTGTAGGGTTTGAGACGCTGAAATGTGAGGTTAAAGAGCTGACCTGTGATGAAACTATTATTGTAATGGTAGAATGTAATTTTACAGAGGTCAACGATTTAATCGCATGAAAAGACGATTGATTGTAAAAGTAGGCAAAATATGATATAATATATTGCAATTTTTTAGCGATTATTCAAAAAAGATGAGTGTTATTTGTACTGAAAATCAAAGAAGATTGAAGGTGATGAAGTGAAAAAAATGGTTCTATATGATAAGAAAGACCCTATCAGTATCGAAACGTATGGGAAAAATATGATTGGACATACATTTTATGAGTTGATCTTGGATGCTTTTGATGGAAAGATTCCTGACGGATTATCCTATGGAAGTATTTCTCGTAAAGGTGGTCTTGGAAATCTTATCGAAGAAGTATATTTTGGTTACGCAGCAAACAGTGACTCTATTTCAGATTTTGTAGAGGCAGGAGTAGAGCTGAAAGCCACTCCGTATGAACAAAAGAAAAATGGTAAGTTTCGTGCTGGCGAACGATTGGTATTGACGATGATCAGTTATAGAGAGCCTATCGATCCAAATCTGTACACTTCACACCTTTGGGAAAAGTGTAAATTACTGTTATTAGTTTATTATTTTCGAGATAAGAGTTTAGCTGATAAATTGAAACAAAGGATAGACTATGTAAAGTTGTTCACTCCACCAGCAGAGGATCTTCTCATAATAGAACAGGATTATCAAAAGATAGTAGAAAAAATACAAGCTGGAAAAGCACATGAAATTTCCGAAAGTGATACTCTATACCTTGGAGCATGTACAAAAGGTGCAACGGCTGAGAAAAGTACGGTGGCGCAATATTATCCACCGCATGTATTGGCAAGGAAAAGAGCATTTTGTTATAAACTATCATACATGACATATGTATTCAACAATTATATCATCCAAGATGTGGATACATTTGAGCCTATCATCAAGGATGTTGATAAACTGAAAGAAATGACATTTGAAGAATATATCATGAAAATGATAGATAGTCATATCGGAAAAAGCGATGAAGAATTATGTTCCTATTTTGGCAGAGAATATAATAACAATAAGGCTCAGTGGGTCGATCTTGTATATAGAATGTTAGGGATCCGTTCTAATAGAGCTGAAGAGTTCATGAAAGCAAATATCGTTGTAAAGGTGATACGCCTAGAAAGCAATGGGAAAATGAAGGAAAGTATGTCTTTTCCCCCATTCAAATATAAGGAAATCATCAAAGAGGAGTGGGATAACTGTACACTCCATGATTATTTTGAAGGAACAAAATTTTTGTTCGTCGTTTTCAAATCTGATGGAGAAAGATATATATTAAAAGGTTGTCAATTCTGGAACATGCCCTATATGGACCTTGAAGAAGATGTGCGTGAGGGATGGGAAAAAGTTGTAGGAGTGATCCGAACTGGAGTAGAACTTGAATTGGAAAAAACGAAAACAGGAAGTATCATCGTAAGGAATAATTTGCCTAAAAAATCTGATAATCGTATCATCCATGTACGTCCACATACAAGTGTTCGATATTATGAATTCCTTGATGGGACTGTGATCGGTAATGGACAGAAATGTCATTCCAATGAACTGCCTGATGGAAGATGGATGCCAAACTATAGTTTTTGGATCAATAATGATTATATCATGAGCCAATTAGATGAGCGGTTGCGATGATGGATTTTAGTAAGTTGAATTTTTGGAGGAATATTTTAGATGAAAAAAACCGTATGTGAATTGTTTGCAGGTGTCGGTGGGTTCAGGCTTGGATTAGAAAGAGCTTCTTCTGAATGGGAGACAGTTTGGTTTTCTCAGTGGGAACCATCGAAAACAAAACAATGGGCCCATGATTGCTATGTAAAACATTTTGGGGATGTTGATGAATTTACAGGTATCGATATAGCAGCTGTCGATAAAAATCATATACCAGAACATAATCTATTAGTAGGGGGATTCCCATGCCAAGATTATTCAGTAGCAAGACCTTTGACTGGTAGCACTGGCTTAGAAGGAAAAAAAGGTGTTTTGTGGTGGCAGATCAGAGATGTGCTCGTTGCAAAGCATACACCTTTTGTTTTGCTTGAAAATGTGGATAGGCTTTTGAAATCTCCAGCAACTCAAAGAGGTCGTGATTTTGGCGTCATGTTGGCCTGTTTAGCAGAATTGGGCTATTTGGTAGAGTGGAGAGTCATCAATGCAGCGGAATATGGTGCGGCTCAAAGACGTAGACGGACGTTTATCTTTGCAGCCCATTCTAGTACAAGTTATGTTCAAGATCATATCCATCTCGATGAAGAAACTAGATTGACAAAAGAAGGATTTTTTGCAAGATCATTCCCAGTGATGTCTTGTGAAAAGATAAAGCAGGTAGATATCGATTATACCGATATCCCAACTGTATCAGATAAATTTCAGTTCCAATTTAAAAATGCTGGTTTTATGTATGAAGGATCTGTGTATACAGCGGATGTGAAGCCCGTTTTGGAACCACCTATCACGATGAGAGAAATACTTCAAGAAGATGTGCCAGAAACATATTATTTGAATGGCAATCATGATAAATGGGCATATCTCAAAGGAGCAAAAAAAATCGAGCGTGTAAGCAAAACGGGGCATAGTTATGTATTCAGTGAAGGTGCTATCGCTTTTCCAGATAGTTTGGATAGTCCAGCACGTACTATGTTGACATCAGAATCTAGCTTGAATCGTAGTACACATGTCATCGAAGACCCACAAACACATCGATTACGGTTGTTGACACCTGTTGAAGCAGAACGGATACAAGGATTCGATGATGGTTGGACAGATACAGGGATGCCACATCGCTTCAGATATTTTTGTATGGGCAATGCTCTGGTCGTTCCAATGGTGACTCGGATGGGACAACAATTGAATGTCATTTTCGAGAAGGAGCGAGAGTCTTGAAACATCCTAAAAAATATGATACGACACCAGAAATTTCACGGAGGATGTCGAATGTCCATTTGAAAGGTGGATATGCTGAGACCGTGTTGGCAAAAGCTCTATGGCATAAAGGTATACGCTATAGGAAAAATCATAAGAAGTTGCCAGGATCTCCAGACATTGCGATAACAAAATATAAGATAGCTATATTCGTTGATGGAGAATTCTGGCATGGATATGACTGGGAAAACAAAAAAGAACGTATACATTCGAATAAAGAATATTGGATCGAAAAAATCGAGGAAAATATGGCAAGAGATAGAAGGAATGATGAAATCTTGCGAAATGAAGGATGGTATCCTATCCATTTCTGGGAAAAGCAAGTAAAAAAGGATCTTGATGCGTGTGTCGAATGTGTATTACGTGCGATAAAAACAACTCTTGAAGAATGAGTTGTCTTTATCGCAGGTAAGTTCCAGCATAAAAAAGTAAAATAGTACAAGAGAAAATGATAGTGATATCAAATAGATCTGAACCTATCATATATGGTCTCTATCCTCTATTGTATCAAGATGGAGATGCATAGTATACATATATGTTGTTGGATAATTAAGATAAAGAGTTATCAGGTATGTTCCTATGAAAAATGAGGGGGCGGAAAAATGGCTGATTATTCTATTTTAACGACAGATACTAAGTTTTTAGCGAAAAGTCAGGATATCGATGAAAACTTAAAAAATGGGATAAAGATTATAGCTTTTTGTGATCATGCTATGAGGGATGATTTGTTGAAAAAACGCAAAAAATTTGTAGATGCGAAATTATTACAGGTCTTCTGTTTGTCAGAACAATATCCCTCAATGACAGTGATAGACGGAGAGTTTGATGAACATGGCTATGAGCAGATAAGATCTTTGGGGGAAAAAGAATTAGGATTCAACTTTGAACAATATTTGATTGAGCATGCACCTTTAGACCGTGATATCGTTGTGAAGGCTGGAGCGGGGACTGGAAAAACTACTGTTATGATCGATCGTGTCATGTTCTTGATGCATAAGGTGTCTGGATTATCTTTTGAAGATATTGGTATGATAACGTTTACCAATGAAGCTACGCAGAATATGAAGCACAAAATCGAAAATATGTTGTTGATGAGGTTCCAAGCGACATGCTCTGCTAGATATATCAAATGGATGGAAGATGTTTCTAGATTGAAGATACAAACTATCCATAGCTTTTCGAAAGATATCATATCAGAGATCGGTGCAAGTGTAGGTTATGGTGACTCGTTTGCGCTACGTAGTTATAAATTTGAAAAATGGACTATAGTCAATAAAAAAGACACGATTTTTAAATATAT
>ULVY01017204.1_pt1 | contig 32229 bp, 41 predicted proteins | sample 1959861 | NCBI WGS metagenome assembly ULVY01 (sample SAMEA4835798, study PRJEB28245) | human gut metagenome | biome: gut microbiome; material: fecal sample | place: Denmark | collected 2008
AAAATTAGCAAGCGACACGGTACCAGCTATTTACCGTTTACGTGAATGACAATGGAACTTGAAGAATGTATAAAGGATGGATTTGATGATTCCTTAAGAGATTATATTCAGTCGGAAGAATATGTCTCAGCAAAACAGCAGGAGAGAAGAGGACTGGCTTACTTAGAAAGTTTACTTAATGAAAGTCAGAAAAATGCACTTCATTCATTCCTGGATGCCGCAACAAATTCAAGCAGCATGCTTATTTCAGAAGCATATTTGCATGGAGTTGTGGAAGGTATAGCCCTAAGAAAAAAAGTAGTATCAGAATAGGTAGTAAAGAGACCGGCTTTGATTCCCTTTTGAGCTGGTTTTTCTTTGCAGATTTGGAGGCGTTTATGGCAGCATTTAAAGCAGGCGATAAAGCCTATATTGTAGAAAATAATAGAATAGTGCGACAGTGTACGGTAGTAAGAGTAAGCTCTGGTATGCATCTTATTCGTTTTGAAAATGGTGGGGGGATTCAGGTAAAAAGGCATAGATTGTTTACTTCCCAGGAAGAAGCAGAAAATAGTGTGCCTGGAGTAAAGAAAGAGAAGAAGTCCACTGGATACAGAACGCCATATGATTATATGCATTAAAATATAAGCCCGACTGGTAGTTATAATACTAGTCGGGCTTTTTGCTAAAATTTTAAAGGAAATGATTCTGTTAGGACTTCATCAATAATTTTGTGACGTTCTTCAATTTCCTTTTCAAGTTCTTTATCATATTCCTGTTTTTTCTCAAAGGTCCATTCAAATGAATAGTAGTTGTCTACGCATTCTTGAAGGATGTCAATGATAGCAGGAAGGCTTTTTTTCTTGTATGACTGATAGTACATTTTAACAATCTTTTGACTGGCTTCAAGTGCTAAACGTGTACTGTATTTATTTTCTCTCATGTCTGCGATTACATCTTTAAGGGTATTAAGAGGAAAGCCATATACACATCTGTCTTTGAATTGATAACTAAAGTGAGCTGAATTCTTGAATGCTGGATTCAGCGTTTTACCATTTGGTACAAGAAAGTAATTTGTAATAATTCCATCACCTTTCCATTTAGGGCAGGAATAGTGCTGAGTGGTGATTTCTATATGGTATTTCGCTTTACATTCATCGCACTGTATTACTTCGCCCTCATAACCATCACGTGTTCTATTCCAATCATCCATTTCATAATAATAAGTACGAATAACCTTACCCTTGCCGCAAGCGCAGGTGGCTTGTTGGAGATCTTCTCTCATTCTCTCGTAACTCATAGAACAAAACTCCTTTCGTATATTCACTAATTAAGCCCGACTAGCTAATTTGTAACTAGCCGGGCCTTTGATTAGCATTCTCTTTCCAAATCGCCAAGTACGCGTTTGCTATGGGACATGCCAAGCACTACGCCTCGGTGATAGGCTTCTTTAGCTGTTGCAATGCCGCGATCTTCAAGGGCATTGAATAAGGTATCTAGTTTTTCCTGGTATTCTGGAATGCCGAGAATATTACGAAGCTCAAAATACAGCTTGTTAATTTCCCAACCTTCCTCTTTATAGCTATCGGACTCCATGTGAGTTTTCATTGTATCGTCGAAGGAGTCCTTGATACAGTCTGTTAAGTCGTAATTCATGATGATTTTACCTCCATCAAATTATGCTGTTAATAAAGTTACCTTGTTATAGCAATAATTGTCTGAGGAATCATCACTGCCTCGGTCTTGATTTCGAAGCAAATAGGTTTTTCGAATGAGCCGGGTATGCTCATGAAAATCTATGATAAGTGACTTTACACATGGATTTGGACATAGTATGATTACCTGCTTTACTTCGAGCAGGAGATTATGTTCTTTCCTTTCTTTTCGTCTTTCTAAAAATTCTTTAAAGTGAGCAACAAGCCAATGCCATAAGTTGTGCATTGCCTCATGCATGCGTTCGTGCATGGCAGTAACTGTTTCTGAAATTAGTCCTCCAACGCCTGCAAATAAATCGACAGCGCTCATAATAGCTGCAGTGATACCACTTAAGTCAAAAGTACGACTTACAACTTCCGTTGTTTCACTGATGATTTCAATAGTAGAGCTGGCAGGCTCAACAATCTCAGCAACTGCAGAAGCAGTCTCCATAATTGGTTCTATTGATGAAGATACTACGCTTGCAGCTTCAACTACGCTTGACATGTCAATTGTACTTGCGATGGTTTCCTGAACCACTCTTGCTGATTCATATACTTGTTCGTAAGGAACAAGAGAAGAAGCGATTGCCTGCATCGGTTTTAAACTATCTGCAATAGCCTGCATAGGTCTTAAGCTGTCTGCTATTCGATTTATGTTGTCAAAATATGTCTCATCCATAATATAAATTCACCTCGCTTTCCGGATAGAATACATGTTTGTTTGTACCATTTAATTATACATTACTACATCTAGTATTTCAAGTACATATAAATACACAATATCTTGTGTTTTATCCACTTGTTATCCACAGAGTTATACACATACCTCTAAAGAGGGGAAAAGGACCGGTAAGGATAAAGGGTAGTTATCCTTACAAGTCCTAATGCTATGCTGCCTGGAACAGCTCAATAATCTCCAGCTCAAATGGTAAGTATTCGCGTGGACCAAAACGAAGCCATTTCTGGAAATAATCAAATAAGAAGATTGAAGCAGTACGAGAAGTTTCAAATGTGACTTCTACGTCTTCAGGGCGCTCACACTTTGAAATATTTATCAAAGGTGGATTAGCAATTGCATATTTTGCAAAAAATTCTGCTTCGGCTTCTTCAATTGCACTAAGAGAATCATCCGGGTTATCGTGGTGGCCAAGATATATATGGCCAATTTCATGGAGAATAGTCCAGCGCATTCTACCAATAATAGCGCTGTCATTATAATAGATAACGTATTGGTTCATGCCGGTAACAGGGTTAAACTCCACTTTTGAATAACCGTCTTGATCAATGCCAAGAGCCTCGATGTATTCTTCTGGTGAAAGAGAAGAGTATGGTCTTAATACGTAATACAGTTTTTGTGCGATTGCAAAGCAATCAATTGGGTAGGTGTGAATTTCACATTCTTCATATAAGAAGAGAACCTCTTTTTTGATTTCATCACACCGTTCATCACTAAGTAGACTTCTGCTCATCAAAAATCCTTTCTAGGACTCTGAATCGAAAAGTGCATTAACAAGATCTGCTTTCTGCTTTTGTGACCAGTTTTTTGCGTTGCGAGCAATTGCACGCTGGCAACGATAATACTCAAGTTCAGGATCGCCTTCTTTGGTTTCCTGTCCCATAAGGTCTTCAACAGTTGTGTGAAGTGCATTAGCAATGTTCACTACAATAGGTCCCTTTGGAGTACGTTCGCCTTTGACGTATCTGGACATAGAAACTTCAGTCACTCCGACTTGTTCTGCAAGTTCTCGTTGTGTGAGTCCATTTTTTTGTAACAAATCAGAAATTCGGCTTCCTAAAATATTGTTTGTCATTTTTGTTTTCCTCGTTTCTAAATAAGATTTGCATATGCTCTGCGGGCACTTTCATGGTCAGCATCATTGGCATCTTGCAGTGTTTAGCCTACTTGTTCATTCATTTACTGAGGTCTTTTATAAGTAGTAATTGTTTGCCTCTTTTCACATTTCAATTTCAGCTCTAACTGGATTGCTCTTGACTGGCTCTATTTCTTAGCCTATCTACAGTAGTCATACAAATATAGTTTGCATTCATTCGTAGTTTTTATAATTAAAAAAATTGTACGAATTTCTGATTTACCAAAAGTATAACAGAACTTACCAAATGTGTCAACAAGGAAAAATGATTGGAAAATATAAAAACAAAAGAAATGGCGTAAAATAAAGGTTTTCGTGATGTTAAATATATTTCAGACTAACCGAATGGATAAAATGGTATTGACAACTTACCGTTTGGCTTAGTATGATATGTACATCTTAAACGAAAGGAGATGTAGCGATGAATGTTCGAATGCTTAAAGCAAAACGCGTTGAGCGTAACCTTCGTCAGAAGGATTTGGCCAGTGCCTTGGGCATCACCGAGAAAGCAATGTGCCATAAAGAATGTAGCGAAGACAATAAATTCAAAGCGGCAGAGATGTTAACTCTGGTTGATGAGCTAAATTTATCCTTCGCAGAGTTTGATGCTATTTTTTTTGATCATCAACTTACCAAACGGTTAAGAAGAACAACGCAAACAAAACCGATTGGAAAGCAGTAAAGAAAGAAAAAGGAATGAACGATGTCGCGTCGACTTCCCGGAAGATTTGACAGTGAACATTCCAATCAACTTTAGGTCAGTATAACACAACTGACCTGGAAAGGAAACTAATTTTTTATGGACAAGATTTATATTTGCTCTCCATATAGAGGAGACGTAGCAAAGAACATTGAGAACGTAAAGAGGTATTGCTCTCGTGTGATGTACGAGGGAATGCCAATTGCACCGCATCTTTATTTTACTCAGTTTCTTGATGACACTTTCACAACAGATCGTATGAGAGGCATGCAGTTTGGTTTAGAGCTTCTTAAGGAATGCAAGGAAATCAGAGTGTTTGCTGATGAAGTATCAGAAGGAATGATTGAGGAAATCAAGGAAGCAAAGAAGTTAAATATTCCTATTAAATTTTATAACGCAGAAATGGAGGAGATTAAGTATGACTCACTTATCATCAATAAACGCATTGGCATCGGATATCGCCAAATTATCGAAGACACTTACAACCCTGGCAACGGAAATCGAATCTGCCCTTACGCAGGAGGATGCAACGGAAGCTGCAGCAGCACCAAAGCAGACAGCAAAGAAAGCAGCTCAGACAAAGGAAGTACCAAAGAAGGCAGAAGCGACTGGAGAAGTAGACTCCTCAGAAACTTCAACAGAGGCCACTAAGAATCCAGTAACTATCGAGCAGGTTAGAGCAGTTATGGCTGAGAAGTCACAGGCAGGACTTACCGCTAAGGTGAAGGAGCTGTTAGAAACTTTTGGTGCAGCAAAGTTGTCTGCTGTTAATCCAGAGGATTACGAAGCACTTCTTGAAGCTGCCAAGGAAATCAAATAGGAGGGCCAGAGATGAAAGGGATAGATATTAAGCGTGGAGACATTGTGTTTATCGAGAATCCGAATAAGAAGCCTCGCGGCAGTGTAGTTTGTGGTAATCATCCTGCAGTGGTGATTCAGAACAATAAGGGCAACGAGCACAGCACCAATATTATCGTAGCTTACATTACATCTGCAATGAAGCGACTAGAGATGCCAACACATATTGTGATTCAGCATTACGACGGCCTTCGCAAGGTATCAGTAGTTCAGGCTGAGCAGCTTGCCACTATTGATAAGGGAGATGTGATTTCAGTTATTGACCATTTATCTGATGCAGACATGGCAAGAGTGGACCAGGCACTTAAGGTTTCACTTGAGCTGGTAACTGCATAGAGGGAGGCACCATGGAAAGTTATGAGAAAAAGTTATCAGAGATGAGCAAGACTCAATTCAACGCTGAAATGAAGAAGTATTTTAACGGAAGCGCACCTAAGAGTGAAGTAAAGCACGCCAAGGACTGTATTCATTATGGAAAGTTCAAAGGTGAGTGCGTGGCTCTTGATAGAGCTGATTGTTTAGGCTGTAGCTTCTACAAGACAGAGGAGGAATAAGATATGCCACCAGAGGTACATTCAGTCCTTGGTGCATCGGCTGCTGACAGATGGATGAACTGTACACCATCTGCTCAGCTCACAGCCGGCATGGAGGATGAGACAACAACCTTCGCTGCAGAAGGTACTGCAGCACATGCGCTTTGTGAATGGAAGGTTCGTAAGGCATTAAAAATGAGAGCTGGCAGAAGGCCAACCAGTGATTACTGGACTGATGAAATGGAGGAGTTCACTGATGATTATCGTGATTACATCATGGATTTGGTAGGACAGGCCAAGCAGCATTGTAAGGATCCAGTAACACTTATTGAACAGCACTTAGATTTTTCTTGTTATGTTCCAGATGGTTTTGGAACCGGCGACTTCTTATTAGTAGCTGATAAGGAATTAAATGTAGTGGATTTCAAGTATGGAAGGGGCGTGGCTGTGTATGCAGACCATAACCCGCAGATGATGTTATATGCGCTGGGTGCATTAAATCTGTTTGACTGTTTGTATGACATTGAGCAGGTAACGATGACAATTTTCCAGCCAAGATTATCAAGCATTAGTACTTGGACCATTTCAACTGCAGAACTTTATCAGTGGGCAGAGGAAGTATTAAAGCCAAGGGCAGAGCTTGCAGCTAAGGGTGAGGGAGAGTTTGTTTCTGGTTCATGGTGCAGATTTTGTAAAGCAAGAAATACTTGTCGTGCCAGGGCAGAGAGCTTTTTGGAGCTTGCCAGAATGGAATTCCAGCCACCAGCACTTTTATCTGATGAGGAAGTTGCAGAGGTTATGGAAAAAGCGGATGAGCTTAGTAAGTGGGCCAGCGATGTTATGGCTTATGCACAGGCCGAGGCTATCGAAAATGGTAAGCACTGGAAGGGCTACAAATTAGTCGAGGGTAGGTCAGTTCGTAAGTTTTCTGATGAAGCCAAGGTAGAAGCTGCAGCAAAGGAAGCAGGATATACAGACATTTATAACAAGTCACTTATTACCCTGACCGCTTTTGAAAAGCTCATGGGTAAGGAAGCCTTCGCTGAGATTTTGGGACAGTACGTTACCAAGCCAGCGGGCAAATTAACACTCGTTCCGGTGAGTGATAAAAGACCGGAAGTAACAGTAAACACAGTAAACGATGAATTTATGGAGGATTAGTAAAATGGCTAAGATTATGAACGGTAACAGAGTAGTAACAAACGAGGTAAGACTTTCATACGCAAATGTATGGGCACCAAAGAGTATCAACGGATCTGATGAGAAGTATTCGGTTTCCATCATTATTCCTAAGAGTGACACAGAGACAATCGGACTTATCAATAAGGCAATTGACCAGGCTATCAATGATGGTATTGCAAAGTTCGGTGGCAAGAAGCCTAACAAGGCTGCACTTAAGTTACCTCTTAGAGATGGTGATGTGGAGAAGGATGATGAAGCATACGAGGATGCATATTTTATCAATTGCAATTCCAAGGCAGCACCTCAGATTGTGGATTTGAATGGAATGCCTATCAAAGATGAGACAGAGGTTTATAGCGGCTGCTATGCAAGAGTATCCGTTAATTTCTATGCGTTTAATACAAATGGAAATAAGGGTATCGCTTGTGGTCTTGGTAACATTCAGAAGACCGGTGATGGTGAGAGCTTAGGTGGCGGTAGAGTTTCAGCAGCAGACGACTTTGGTGGTCCTGCGGGGGATGACTTTTTAAACTAAGCAGCAGTAGTAACAATTGAATTAGGAAGCCCGGAGGTTATGCCTTCGGGTGATTCCTATCAACCACTTAATTTATAAGAAAGGTGATAGAAAGATGGAAAGATTAAATATTGATATTGAAACTTATAGTGAAGCAGATCTTACAAAGTCGGGAGTATACAAATATGTAGATAAAACCTCCGGCTTTGAAGTTCTGCTTTTTGGTTATTCGGTAGATGGTGGTCCAGTTACAGTTATTGACCTTGCAAGAGGAGAGCTGCTTCCGGAGGAAATCAAAGCAGCACTTACAGATAATTCAGTCCTTAAATACGCCTTCAATGCACAGTTTGAACGTGTATGTCTTGGCGCATATTTAGGAACTTACTTAGAACCAGATAGCTGGCGCTGTACTATGGTAGCTTCTTTGTATTTAGGTTTGCCGGGCTCACTTGCTCAAGTAGGCGCAGTGCTTGGTTTAGAAAAGCAGAAGCTGGAAGCAGGAAAGGATTTGATTAAATACTTCTCGGTTCCTTGTAAAGCAACAAAGACCAATGGAGGTCGTACCAGAATGATTCCGTTTTCAATATTGAGCAGTACATCTCTAAGGAGTTTGGGCGTCGTATTGGAACAAAGGAAGAGGAAGCCTTCTTCATTGGTGATGGTACCGGAAAGCCGATTGGTATTTTCAATAAGACCGGCGGTGCGGACATTGGTGTGACCACAGCTACCACAAGTATTACCTTTGATGATGTCATGGATCTTTATTATAGCCTTCGTGCACCTTATCGAAATAAGGCAACTTGGCTGCTTAATGATTCTACAGTAAAGGCAATTCGTAAGCTCAAGGATGGAAATGGAAATTATATCTGGCAGCCTTCTGTAAGAGAGGGAGAGCCGGATAGAATTTTAAATCGTCCTTATCGGACATCCATTTATGTTCCAGAACTCGCTGCCGGAAATAGAGTTATGGCCTTTGGTGATTACTCTTATTACTGGATTGCAGATCGCCAGGGACGTAGCTTTAAGAGATTAAATGAGCTCTTTGCAACAACCGGTCAGGTGGGATTTTTAGCATCCGAGAGAGTCGATGGTAAGTTGATTCTTTCTGAGGCGGTAAAGATACTTGATGTAAAGGCGTCTGCAAAATAAGACCAGGAGGTAGGATAAATGCAGGTTACGTTAGACACAGCAAAAAGTTATCTGAGAGTAGATTCCTCAGATGATGATGCACTGATTAGCGGTCTCATCGTTTCGGCAGAAACCTTGGTAAGAGAGGTGACGCGCTTAAATGATGAGGAGCTACTCCCGTATAAGGAGATTGTCGAAATTGCAGAGCTCTTTACGATTGCGTACCTGTATGAACACAGGGAAGAAGCGGATCACAAGAACCTGACTGAAACGGTGAAGTATTTGCTTTTTCCAATCCGTAAGGAGGTCTTTTGATGATTGAGACAATGCGGGAACGTATCACAATTCAAAAAAGTAAAGCTGTAACAGACAAGGATGGAAATCATGTCCTTGTCTGGGATGACTATTATTCTTGTGCTGCATATGCAAATAATCTTTCTGGAAAAGAATACTGGGCAGCAGCACAGGTAAATGCACAGACGGATTTATATTTCCTAATCCGTTATTGTAGTGAGGTGGCCGCGATTGATAGTGAACACTTCCGCATTGTATTTCATGGACAGCTTTATAATATTTCATTTGTTGATAATGTGCAGTACAAAAATAAGACATTGAAGCTCCGAGCGAGCCTGGTAAAGAGGTGATGGTATGGCAAATACAGTAAGTGTTGATCAGCTCGCAAATGTTATTATGCAGGGCCTTACGGAATATGCTGATGCACAGAGCGATATGGTAAAGCAAAGTGTGAAGGATGTTAGTAAGGAAGTCAAAAAAGAAATATCTGCAAATGCTCCAAAGAGGACCGGCGCTTATAAAAAGAGTTGGGCTACCAAGAAAACGAAGGAGACCAGTAATTCTCTTACAATGACAGTTCATTCCAAGAACAGGTATCAGATTGCGCATCTTTTGGAACATGGTCATGCGAAACGTGGAGGAGGTAGAGTTGCCGCAATCCCACATATAGCACCGGCAGAAGAACATGGAGCGACAATGTTACAGCAGAAAATTGAAAGGGGATTACGGGAATGACACATCAGGAAGTAATGACAATGCTTGCGGAGATGAATCTTCCGTATGCATATGATCATTTCGTAGAGGGAGAGTCACCGGATCCTCCTTTTTTAGTGTTCTTATATCCGGGAAGTAATCACTTTGCAGCAGATGGAAAAGTGTATTTTAAAGTGAATCGATTAAATATTGAGCTCTATACAGATAAGAAAGATGTGGAGCTTGAAGAAACTGTAGAGGCTGTGCTGGATAGGCATGGCATTTTTTATGGCAAAAGCGAAGTATGGATTGAATCTGAAAATCTGTATGAGGTGCTTTATCAGATGGAGGTATAGAAATGGCTAATAAAAAGAATAAAGTCAAGTTTAATATTCGAAATGTGCATTATGCGCTGCTTACCAAAAGTGATGATGGAGAGGTGACATATGGTACACCTGTGCCGATGCCAGGTGCGGTATCCATTTCTCTTGATCCAAATGGAGAGCCGAGTGTATTCTATGCGGATGGATATGCATATTACACGATTAATAACAATCAGGGCTATGAAGGGGACCTTGAACTTGCTCTGGTGCCGGAGTCATTCCGTACTGATGTACTGAAGGAATCCCTTGATGCAAATAATGTGCTTGTCGAGGATGCAACCGTGGAAACAGGTAAATTTGCACTGTTGTTTGAATTTGATGGTGATATCAATAAAATCCGTCATGTGCTTTATAACTGTACGGCGGCAAGACCAACCATCGAATCTGCAACAAAGGAAGATGAGATTGAGGTCAAGACAGAAACACTGTCCATTACAGCATCACCTCTTGATGGTGGATACGTAAAGGCACGTACATCCGACAGCACTTCAGCGGCTGCTTATGATGGCTGGTATAAAACAGTATATCTTCCGAAAGCAGTATCTGATGCATCAGGCCAGTCCGACAGTACAAAGGTATCATCAGCAAAGAACAGTTCTAAGGAGGTTGTATCATGAGCCTTATAAAAAATCTTGAAATTGATGGAAAGCAGGTGCCATTCAAGGCATCTGCTGCAATCCCACGAATTTATCGTATTAAGTTTGGAAGGGATATTTATAAAGATCTGAGTGCCTTGGAGAAGGCTGTAGGCAAAGATAAAGAGGAAAGTTCAAGACTGGATCTGTTTTCGCTTGAGATGTTTGAGAATATTGCCTACGTTATGGCAAAACACGCAGATTCAGGCATTCCCGATACACCAGAAGAATGGCTTGACGAGTTTAATACATTTTCCATTTATCAGATTCTTCCACAGCTTATTGAGTTATGGGGACTGAACGTAAAAACGGATGTTGAGGCTAAAAAAAACTTCGCCCAACAGAGCGTCAGATGACAACGCCCTTATTTCTTCTAAGATGTGTGCAGATAGGGTTGTCTATTCGAGACCTTGACCTTCTGACAATAGGGATGGTTAACGATATGTATGCCGAGAGCAGTAATGATGATTACAAGTATCCAGAAGTTGCAACACAGGAAGATTTCGATAATTTTTAATATCTGCCAGATTTTTTACTTTGCAAAATGACACAGTTATTTGCAAATCGCATTTATTCATCCATAGTAAGTTATCTTATAATGGCTGTGTAGGAGGTGAGATGGGTGAAAAGAGAACTGGAAGATATAATAGAGGTGTTGAAAGGCATTGAAGCGGTTCTTGTTGGGCTGGCAGACGAGCATGAGGTAATCAGGTATCAGGAATATGCACTTCTGATGATGGCACAGAATATAGAGGACTGCATAGAAAAATTAGATAATATGGAATAGATACATTATTGAAGAAACAGAAAGATACGCATCGGCAGAAATGTCGGTGCTTTTATTATGCCTATTTTTAGGAGGTGAGAATTCATGGCAAGCCGTATTCAGGGAATTACCGTAGAAATTGGCGGAGATACAACCAAACTGCAGAATGCACTTAAGGGTGTGAACGGACAGATAAAATCCACCCAGTCACAGCTTAAGGATGTAAACAAACTGCTGAAACTGGATCCGGGCAATACGGAACTGATAGCACAGAAACATAAGCTGCTGTCAGAGGCTGTTGGCGAAACAAAGGAAAAACTGGCAACCTTAAAGACGGCAGCGGAACAGGCAAACACTGCGCTTGCCAATGGTGAAATCTCCAAAGAGCAGTATGACGCCCTTCAAAGAGAAATTGTAGAAACTGAGCAGGATTTGAAGAACCTTGAAACACAGGCAAATCAGTCAGCTACGGCAGTCCAGAAGATAGCTGCATCCGGGGAAAAGTTAAAGACAGTCGGGAACAACATATCGTCTGCCGGACAGAAACTTCTTCCCGTGACAGGGGCTGTGGCAGGGCTTGGTACGGCTGCGGTTACAACGGCAGCAAACTTTGAATCCTCCATGTCACAGGTACAGGCTACGATGGGAATCACCAAAGATTCCATGTCAACGGTTGACGGGCAGTCTGTTAATACGATGGACACCCTTTCCAAACTGGCAAAGAAGATGGGCGCAGAAACGGCATTTTCTGCAAGCGAGTGTGCAGAAGCATTAAACTATCTCGCGCTTGCTGGATATGACACGGAGCAGATGTGCGATACTTTGCCGACTGTACTCAATCTTGCAGCAGCCGGAGATATTGCACTTGCCGATGCTTCTGATATGGTAACGGATGCGATGTCAGCCCTTGGTATGGGAGTTGATGAAGCAGGAACGATGGTAGACCAGATGGCAAAGACGGCATCTACTACGAATACATCCGTGGCACAGTTAGGGGAAGGTATCCTTACCATCGGTGCAACAGCCAAATCCATCAAGGGTGGTACGGCAGAGCTTAATACGGCACTCGGCATCCTTGCCAATAATGGTATCAAGGGTGCAGAGGGTGGTACGCACCTAAGAAACATCATCCTGTCTTTGCAGAATCCTACGGATAAGGCTGCCATTGCGATGGAAGAACTGGGACTGCAGGTTTATGATTCCGAAGGAAACATGAGGAGTATGAATGATATTCTGGGTGACCTGAATTCTGGAATGGATGGGATGACCTCTGCCGAGAAATCAAATATCATCGGCAGGATATTTAATAAAACCGACCTGTCATCTGTGAACGCACTGCTTGCCAATACGGGAAGTACATGGGATGACCTTCAGCAGTCTATTGCAGACAGCGGGGGTGCTGCCGGACAGATGGCAGATACACAGCTTGATAACCTGCAGGGACAGATCACCATATTGAAATCCGCATTAGAGGGACTTGCCATTTCATTCGGAGAACTTCTGATGCCTGCCATAAAACAGATCGTTGGATGGGTACAGTCATTTGTTGATGTATTAAACGGACTGGATGAAGGGACAAAGAAAACGATTGTCACAATTGCACTTATCGTGGCTGCCCTCGCCCCGGTTCTTATCATTGTCGGAAAAGTCATCTCCGCTGTTGGAACAATCATGACCATTGTTCCAAAGATTGCCGGAGTCATCAATACAGTTAAGGGGGCATTTGCAGCACTGAATACGACAATGCTTGCAAATCCTATCGTTCTTATTATTGCAGCCATAGCAGCACTTGTGGCTGCTTTTATTTATCTTTGGAATAACTGTGACGGGTTCCGTCAGTTCTGGATTGACCTTTGGGAGAATGTGAAACAGGTTGCGGTTACGGTATGGGAGGCAATAAAATCATTTTTCTCAACAGCATGGGAAGCAATAAAGACTACGGCAACAACCGTGTTTGAGGCAATCAAGTCATTTTTTACAACTATATGGGACGGCATAAAACTTGTGTTCACCACGGTGCTTGAAGTGATAAAGACAATGATTGTGACCTATTTTACCATCTACAAAACAGTGATCACGACAGTATTTAATGCAGTCAAACTTGTGGTGACAACCGTGTGGAATGCAATCAAGACCGCGATAACCACGGTTGTGACAGCAATCCAGACTATTATTACGACAGCATGGAATACGATAAAGACAATCGTGACCACGGTGGTAAATGGAATAAAGACAGCGGTTTCCGGTGCCTTTACTGCGATGTGGACCGGCATAAAGACAACCATAGGAAATATTGTTACAACGATAAAAACAGGATTTGGCACAGCAGTTTCTTTTATCACGGGACTTGCACAGTCTGCGGTTAAATGGGGAACAGACATTATTGACGGAATCGTAAACGGCATCAAGAAGTGCATCGGCAAGGTAAAGGATGCCGTATCCAATGTGGCTGAAACAATAAAGTCTTATCTGCATTTCTCCGTGCCGGATGAAGGACCACTTACTGATTATGAGTCATGGATGCCGGATTTCATGGGCGGACTGGCTGAAGGCATAGAAAAGAGCAGGGGACTTGTAACAAAGGAAATCGAGAAACTGACGGATACCATGAATCTTGAAAATATGGTGCCGGATATGGATGCAAGCCTGAATGCCACTGTCGGAGGAAACGCTTCTTCCGGGGAGAACGGTACGGTAAAACTTAACCAGCCGATCATGCTGGACGGAAGGGTGATCACGACACTTGTGTCACAAATACAGTATTCCAATGGTCAGGCATCCATGAGAAATCTTGGAATAAGTTAGGAGGTGCAGACAGTGTCAAAAACCGTAGACGGGGTGGTTTATTACACCGTAAGATTTTTAAATTATGCAGGAACGGACCTGCTCGGCACCTGTGACGTGGAAGCAGGCGGTGATGCCACAGACCTTGCACCACAGCCGGAAGTAATCGAGGGCATGGTGTTTAACGGATGGAATGTGGATATCACAAAGGTGATGGAGGACATGACAGTCCGTCCGACCTATAAGAGCGACAGCATTTATTATACAGTCAATTTCCTTAATTACGTCGGGGACGATTATCTTTCAACACAGAAAGTAAAGGAAGGAGAGGATGCAGTCCCTCCGTCCCCGGAAAAAATCAAGGGATTGTTTTTTATAGGGTGGAATACATCTTTTACGGATATTCATGAGGACAAGACCATCTGTCCGAGATACAGGGAGATACCTCCGCATCCGGTATTGAATTTTTATAAAAAGACAAAGGGGAATACTTCGGGAGAGTTTATCCGTTCTTACTCTGCCGTCAATGCCTGCAGCATTACGGCAAAACTGGACGGGGAATGCACAATGTCCTTTAAGATGCTGACGAGGAAGATAGATTCTTTTGTTGATGTAAAATGCATTGCAGAACTGGACGGACTTGTGTTTAACATTACGAATGTGAAAAAAAGTATATCCAGCGGTGTATGTTATACCGAGATGGACTGTGAACACATTTCCTATATCCTGAATGACGATGAATATAAGGTGACTGCTTTTGACATGACGGGTACTCCAAGACAGATACTGTGGGCGCTGCTTGAAGGAACACCATTCAGTGTTGGTACGGTGGACATAGAAAAGAAGGTAACACTCAGGGTAAATACAGAAGCAACAAGACGTGCCTGCGTGATGCAGCTGCTTGCCCTTGTAAAAGGGGAAATCGAATATTACGGATACGCTATCGGCATCCGTAAGCACAGGGGAAACAGTCAGGTAGTGGATATCATGAAAACAGAAAATGTCAAGGATATCAGTTATTCCTATAATGCAACGGAACAGAGGTACAGTTATTCCGTTGACCTGTACAGAAAAGGAAATGTTGACCTTGGGGATGAACTGCTTCTTGATTTTAAGCCGTTGTCTATATACAGGCAGAAGCGTGTGGTCGGCATGGAGTGGAATCCGTTCAACTATAATGAGGTGAGCATTACGATTGGTGCTTATATACCGACCATCAATGATTCACTTTATTCTGTTGTTACAAGCGTGGAAGATATCAGAAATACCACGGCAAAATACACGGTGGAATTTGGGGAGATCATCGGAAACGGCTCTTTTTATTTTACAAGGGCATATAATGACAGACCTTATTTTCAGTACCAGACAAATGATGGAAAGACACCGACAGTAACGCTGAATAAGAAATCCGGCAGTGCATTTGCTTCTTATGTCGGTGCATCCATATCCGGGGTTTCTTCCTCAACGAGAACGGTCATTGCATTTTACTGTACTGTGCCGGATGAAATGGAAGAAGAGGAAGATACGGATTAAGGAGGTGCTTTCGGATGGCTGTGTTCAGTGGGGATAAATATAAAAAGGCTTCATCGGATGCACTTGCATTTATAAAGAGACAGCTTGATGTAAATAACTTCAAGTGTCAGATAACATTTGACAAGGAATATGATGACAGTTATTCCGGGGATATCGTCTGGGGATATGTAACAGGGATATCCGTTGAGGAAGATCAGGTAAGGGCAAAATACATCGCCCCATCCACTTATTATGATTTTAACTATAAGGGAAAGGTTGCCGGGACTGCAAGGAACCTTTCAGATTACAGTGATTATGCCGTGAATGTTTATGTGGTCCATGATGCTAATTACAAGGTGATCACCTGTCCTATTAAAGCAGATGGAACATGGGAGTCTGCAATGATATACAGGGAAACCTATACGGTAAATGATAAAGATGAAGAAGGAAATGAAACAGGCACCACGCATACAGAGACCGTGACATATCCGATTGATATAACGGTAGGTGAAGGGATTAAAGAGTTCCGTCTTGCCAAAGGCATAAAAGGAAAATGGGAACAGATTTCATCCTCCGATGAAGTAACGGTTGAAAGGTATGTGTATGATGCAGACACAGAGATAAAAGCTGAAGATGGCGGGTATGGATACAGTTATTTTGAGTACTTCACCGTAAGGCTTTACAGTTATTCGGATGCGGAATACATCAATGATATCTGTAAGATATGGAACTGTGGCGGTGGAAAATATATGTGGTACACCAATAAAGCTGCAACAGGGCATAAGATAGGGAAGGTCATGCAGCAGGTATGGAGGGATGGTGCGGTTGCATTCGATGCAGTCGGCATAGCAGGTGCTGTTATGAACCTGCAAAAAGGCAGACTTCCGGCATCGTTCCTTATTCCGACAGATGACCCTCAGTATAATAAGGACGGCTCCAATGCCCTCGGTGCATATGGTTATATGCTGAATTCCAGAACATGGGCATACGATGTGGGGCTTGCCCTTCTGGTATTTACCACAAGCGGTGATTATGAAATCTGCAAGGAAATGCTGAATCGGATGAGGTACGAACAGAACGATGACGGGAGTTTCAATTTTTCCTACGATATTTATATCGGACAGTTGTTTGACGGGTATGTAAGAACCGGGGCAATGGGATGGCTGGTGTGGGGAGCCTGTTATTACACGATGGAAAGCGGGGACAGGGATTTTGTGAAGATGATAAAAAAAGCCGGGGACTGGCTTGTGTCAAAACAGGTCACAGATTCATCCGATCCACGATATGGACTTATGACAGGAGGTTACGGCAGTTACAACATGGAGGATTATTCTTATTCCGGTGAGGAGATAGAATGGTGTTCCGTGGAACACCAGTGTTCAGCATTACAGGCACTTGAGGGATGTTCCCTTGTTCTGAAAAATAAAAAATACAAGGAAGCAGCAGAACTTGTCCGGGACAGTCTTTTCCTAAAATGCTACGACAGGGAGAACGGACGTTTTTTTCAGGGCATAAACGGGGGAGTGCCGGATAAGGCATGGGCGCTTGACTGCACCACATGGGCAGGAACACTTATCTTTTCCGTGGTGCATTCATCAACGGCAGAAGCGTGTCTTGAAACCGCAAGGAGTGTGTATCTTACGAAGGATAAGAAGATCATACAGAGCAGGGAGAAAGATTACTATAATACGGCATATTCAGACGATGAAACATTTTCTGGATTCAAGCCGTATAGTGATAAGACGGCTGACTATAAAGGTGCGCCGGATATTGTGTGGACGGAGGGAACGCTTGGATATTCCACGCTTGCCTATGTGTTGGGGAATATGGACGAGGCAAAGAAATATGTGGATGAGTGCATCAGACTGCAGAACTGTGGCGGGAGTACGGGCGGCGTGATATACACAACAGCCACCTATGGAATGCTTCCGTGGGAGTTTCATGTATGGGAGAGTGTGGTATCCTCATCATGGCTGTATCTGGTCATCAATAATCCCGATGTCCTTTTTCCAAGGACACTCAGACAGGTTTATTATATGGCTAAGATAAACAATATTCACGATGAAAGAAAATAGAATATACAATTTCGGAATCAAGCAGTTATCCATGCGGGTAGCTGCTTTTTTCATACAAAAAATCAAAGGAGGACAAAGCGATGAAGGAGTTTTGGAATGCAATTCAGTTTGTATTTACAGCAGTTGGTGGATGGTTGGGATACTTTTTAGGAGGATGTGACGGTTTGTTATACGCATTACTTGCATTTGTGGTTATCGACTACATAACCGGAGTTATGTGCGCGATTAGTGACAAGGCGTTATCGAGTGAAGTTGGTTTTCGAGGAATTTGCAGGAAAGTACTGATTTTTTTACTGGTAGGTATTGCAAACATCCTGGACGTCAACGTGATTGGTACTGGTAGTGTTTTAAGAACAGCGGTCATTTTCTTTTATATTTCCAACGAAGGGGTAAGCCTTTTAGAAAATGCATCCCATTTGGGTTTGCCGGTTCCACAGAAAATCAAAGAAGTATTAGAGCAGCTTCATAACAGAGCAGAAGACAAGGAGGATTAGAACATGAGTGAAATTAAGAGATTTGGTATTGATGTAAGCCATTGGCAGGGAGATTTTGATTTTGCCAGGGCAAAGAGTAAGGAAGGTGTAGAATATGCTATCTTAAAAGCAGGTGGTGGTGATGCCGGGCTTTATAAGGACAGCAAATTTGAAGCCAATTATAAAAAGTGCGAAGATTGTGGCCTTCCAAAGGGAGCATACTTCTATGGAAATGCAAAGAGCACAGCAGAAGCAAAGAAAGAGGCAGAGTATTTTATTTCAATTCTTAGTGGAAAGAAATATGAATACCCTGTCTTTTATGATGTTGAAGGCAAAATGATTACAGACAATGACAGAGTAACCCTGACTGAGATTGTGAAAACGTTCTGTTCTATAGTGGAGGCGGCTGGTTACTGGGTAGGTATTTATTCTTCAGAATCATTTTTCAACAGTGAAATGAATGATGGAGAACTTACCAGATACAGCCATTGGGTAGCACGCTGGGGGAAAAGTAAGCCAGCGCCAACCAGTGGTGCTGAAACACAGATGTGGCAGTTTGGCGGTGAGACAAATCTTATTCGTAGTAATAAGATCAATGGACAGACCTGTGACCAGGATTATTGCTATGTAGATTATCCTGAGAAGATTAAAGCAGCAGGTTTGAATGGATATAGTAAAAGCAGTAATACTACTCCGGCTAAGAAATCGGATGTCGAGATTGCAAGTGAGGTAATTGCTGGTAAATGGGGAAATGGTGCAGAACGTAAGGAAAAACTTACAAAGGCCGGTTACAATTATTCTGAAATTCAGAGTATTGTAAATGCGAAGTTAGGAGCACCGGCAAAAAAGTCTGTGGATGAGATTGCCAAAGAGGTTATAAGAGGTGACTGGGGAAATGGTACTGAGAGAAAAGCACGTCTTAGTGCAGCAGGATATGATTATGCGGCAATACAGCATAGAGTAAATGAACTTCTTTCATAAGGGTTATTGCTTTATTGCTATTGCCGAAGATAACACTGTTTAAGAAGGTGCGCGAAAAGCGGAAATGAATTTCAGATTTTGGTGTGACATTATTAAAATGCAAATAGAAATAGCTTTGAGGCCTTGGTGGTTTATGCTGCCAGGGCCTTGATTTTTTTCTTTTGTTGTGTTCGCGCAGACAAAAAATAAATGGCCTTGAAACCGTTAATTTACTTTACTTTCTGGGCGTTCAGAGTGATATATAGACTACAAAAATTTGAAAGGAGTGAGCTTTTATGCGACTTAGAAAGATTGAGCCGATTGAAGCAAAGACTAAGAAGATAAGAGTATGCGCTTATGCTAGAGTATCAACCGATAGCCTAAAGCAAGGCGAGTCTTTTGAGAACCAAGTGACTACGTATGAAGCACTGATTAAATCAAAACCAGAATATGAATTTGCTGGTGTGTATGCAGATCAGGGCTTAAGTGGCACCAGCGAAAATAGGCCTGAGTTTCAAAGAATGTTAGCAGATTGCAGAGCCGGAAAAATAGACCTTATCATTACGAAGTCAATTTCTAGATTTGCGAGAAATACAACCATTGTTTTGGACTATACCAGAGAACTTAAGCAGCTTGGTATTGGAGTGTATTTCGAAGAAAATAACATCAATACTTTATCTGCTGAAGGGGAATTGATGATGACAGTGCTGGCTTCCTTTGCACAAGAAGAAAGCCGCAGCATATCAGAGAATAATAAGTGGTCCATAGGGAAGCGCTTTGAACGCGGCGAGGGAATGATAAATACCACCAGGTTCATGGGCTACGATAAAGACGAGACTGGCGACCTGGTAATCAATAAAAAGGAAGCCAAGATTGTGAGAAGAATATTTGAAATGTACCTCTCCGGCGAAGGATGCCACAGGATAGCAAAAATCCTAAACGATGAAGGAATCAAGACGATTACCGGTTCAACTTGGCATCCGAGTACAATTAAGGGTATGCTTACGAATGAGAAGTACAAAGGTGACTTCCATATTCAAAAGTATTACACACCGGAAGGGAAGAGAAATCAGACGGTTAGGAATAAAGGAGAAGTTAAGAGCTTTTATGTATCAGAGAATCACCCGGCCATTGTCAGCGAAGAAGAATGGCATCAGGTACAAGAGCTCATGCAATATCATAAAAAGCAAAGAAATATTCAAAGCGGTGATAAGTACCAAAGAAGATATCCAATGAGTGGAATGCTTGTCTGCCCGCATTGTGGTAAGAGTTTACGACGCAGATATGTTTACAAGAGAAAAGTGGAATGGATATGTTCAACATATATCCAACAAGGAAAAGAGGCCTGTAAGGGAATTCGTGTTAGAGACGAGTTACTTACGGGCCTTTCTTTTACAGAGCCAATGGTAGTTGAGGAGGTGTTTGAGAATGGCGAGAAGCATTACGGTTATACCAGCAAAGCAGCCTACGATAATGGAGAACGGGCAGCAGATAGAATTGAAGAAGAACGTAGCAGCGTATTGCCGCGTATCAACAGATCAAGAAGAACAGTTATCGAGTTATGAGAATCAGGTGCGATATTACACTGAGGTGATAACCAGAAATGCGGAGTATGAACTGGTTGATATTTACGCCGATGAAGGTATCTCCGGAACTAACACAAAAAAGCGTGATGACTTCAATAGAATGATTGCAGATTGCAGAGCCGGAAAGATAGACCTTATCATTACAAAGTCCATTTCCAGATTTGCCAGAAACACGCTGGACTGCCTTAACTATGTAAGAGAGCTTAAGGATTTAGGAATCGGGATTATTTTTGAAAAGGAAAACATCAATACCTTAGATGCAAAGGGTGAAGTACTTCTCACCATTCTTTCAAGTTTGGCCCAGGATGAGAGCCGCAGTATTTCAGAGAACTGTACCTGGGGCATTCGGAGAAGATTTGAACAGGGCAAGCATAAAATGAGCACCAAGCGCTTTTTAGGGTATGATACGGATGAGGAAGGGCACCTTGTTGTAAACAGGCAGCAGGCCAAGATAGTGGTTAGGCTTTATGAGGAATTCATGTCCGGGAAAACGGTTGATTATATTGCCAGGATATTTAAGACTGAGAAGATAAAGAACTGGGATGGAAAGTATAACTGGCAGGCAAGTACGCTGGACTCCATGCTTCGAAATGAGAAGTACATGGGAGATGCTATTTTGCAGAAAAGTTATACTGCTGATTTCCTCTCTAAGAGACGAGTTATGAATGATGGTAGTGTTCAGATGTATCATATTGAAGAAGATCACGAACCGATTATTGATATTGAAACATGGGAAGCTGTTCAGGCAGAGCTTGAAAGAAGGGCCCAGTACTGTACAGACCATTTCACGAATGCATATTCACAAAAGAGTGAAATAAATCCATTTTACGCAAAGATTATCTGCGGGAATTGCGGCAACATTTATTCCAGGGTAAAGTACACGACTAGAGCCGGTACTAAGATAACCAAGTGGCGCTGTGGTTCATGCAATAAGGCAGATGGCCATAAGGTTTGTAGTAACAGGTACGTTACCGACGAAACCTTCACCAAGCTGTTTGTTATGGGCTGGAATGAGATAGTTGAGCACCAGGAAGAATACCAGCAGTATTGGCAGGTAAATCTTAAGGGCGAGGATGTGCTGCTAAGATATAAAACCAAACTTCTTATTAAGAGGACGGCAGCGGGACCTATAAAGAAATTTGAGCCAGAACTTATGATGGCGGTAATGGATTACATTACCGTATTTGAAGATGGAAGGCTTCAGATAAAGTTTTATGACGGAACAGAGTTTGAAGTAGCAACAGAATAGTAAAAGAGCCGGTAGGTAAATTAATTAGAATTATGAGCGTAGTTCCTACCGGTTTTTGTATTATTACATATCATATTGGCTGAGGTCCATTTGGCCTCCAGGTTCATCTTCCGCATTTTGGGCGGCTAATTCTTCTTTTGTAATAGCATTTTGAGGCTTTGCACCTTTGTTTGAATATAGCTGCTCGAACTTGAGAGGTTTCTGCGATTTTTTGTTATAGGCGAGGAGCATAGCCTCAGAGTATCCCAAGGAACCAGCACGTCGATCTCTGGCAGTTCTACTTAGTTCTTTTATAGATATTCTTCCTAATTTTTCAGCAAATAAATCATCTTTAATATCATCACCAAAGCAATGGATTAGGCGGGCGACTCCATTCATCATGTTTGCACTAAATGACTTGGGAGTGCCTTCCCAGGCAGCAATAATAAGTCGAAGCGTTCTATCAAGGACATGGAAACCATATTTATCATGAATGCTTTCAAGTGCAGCAACAGCGCAAATGCCACCTGGTTGTGCTTTGCCTGAAATTACTAAATTGTATGATTCAACCAGGGATTTGATGATGAGTTGTTTGTCATTTCCAGCCTCAATGTTAGCCATGAATACTTCATATGGTAGTAGCGTTTTAGTGTATTTCATTTGATTTGCAAAAATATCAGCTTCCTGTTCATATATTAGATCATCATAAATCATGCACCATACAGGCGTTTCTCTGGAACCGGATACGAGTGCAATAATTTCAATGGTATGCTGTCCATTAAAAACATAGTTTATTCCATCTCGCCGGCTGACTTTCACAGGATTAATCTGATAAAGATCAAAATTGGCAGCAGCACGTTGTACATGTTTAATAGATATATTTCTTTGGTAATCCTGATTGGAAACAAGATTTTTAATTGGTATCAGCTCGTAATGTACTTTTGGGACAAATTGATTTAAGTCTATTTCTTCACTCATGGTATTCCTCCTCAATTATTTTTTTTAATTCTTTTATGGCGTCACTAAGGGCATTTAATTGCTGCTCTAATTTCCAGAGGCCCTGCGTAGTTGCCTCGCTAAACTTGGCTATGGATTTTGTACGATTCATTGAACTGATCCACATGGGGATTGTTAATGTCAGGCTGGATATTTCAGCGTCAGGATCGTACGCAGGCATTTGTTTTATTACAGGTTCTTTGCTACGCTTCTTTTTTGCTTCTTGCTTTGCTCGTTGTTTATCTGATAGCCGATTCCGTTGAATGGTTGAATAGAGTAGCCTTTCGTTGTTATTAACTGTTACGTGTTCATGTATTACCATAATTTCTTCTTTGGTAAGCTTTGACAGTTCTACGGTGTTGTCATGTGAAATATGAAATTTTCCAGAGAGAATTTCTTCTCCAATTGCTGGAGCTTTACTAAAAATTGCATCAACAGCACGTGAGAAGACACCATATTTTGAGACTGTTCCATTACTAAGATTTAGCTTGGTACCGAGTATTTGGGATGTTGTCTGACGATTATTCCCATATCCTGGCCTTCGCTGTTCATCCGGAGTATATTGATTTTGATGAGGATATATATCTTCCAAATATGATTTGTACGCATCATACATTTTGCCAATGCAGTAGCGGTATTGTTCATCAGTGATATTCTTGTGTTTTAAGGTTTCTGTGGTAATTGCAATGATAGCTTCATCCCTGGAATTAAAGACAGTTTCTTCTATCTGAAAAGGAATCTTCCATCTATGGCAAATTTCATATTCATTAAAGCCTTTTATAATCACGCGGTTCCATATAACAATACAGGTTTGACAACCGTTATACACAATTTCCTGTTCTAGCTCTGTATATTCAGGTGCGGAAAGGGGGGCCACTAGCCTGGCGTATTCTTCATCGATTATAAGGTTATGGATTTTCTTTTCTTTCATTTTAATTCCCTTCATTCTTCATCTTGTTCAATAGGTTTTGAATCGCGCATACAAAAAGTGACAAGATTTTCTGTTTTAATGTAACGACCTATAATTGAATAACGTTGTTCATCAACTAAGTCCATGCATACATTTCTGAGAGATTTCACAAGGTATTTACTGTAAAACTCACAACATTGCTTATCCCCCAGAGTCTCCCAGCGTATCTTCTCGGAACGGTAATCTTGGGCACGACAGCTTTTAATAGCTATTACAGATTGCTTTGGATTGACCATAAGCTGGACATAGTTTGGATCACCAAGAAGATGTAGTGTTCTTCGATGGATTCTTATCCTATTACGTTTTAGGTCAATAACTAGAGTTGGCGATTGGTTCTGTAGTAGCGGTTGTTGAGCTTGTGTCGATTGAGAGTTGTTCGTATGATTGTTCATTTTGGGTATCCTCACTTTCATTTGCACTAATATCCTGGTTTGAAGGTTGTTTCTTTTTCTCATCTTGCAAACCAAAAACAGCATAGCCATTAAAGACACTAACTTGCATTTGTTGCTTGTGCTCCTTCACAGGAAGACCGAATTGATTCTTCCATCCTTCAGGATAGGCTGGTGTTCTGGAACTTGAACTTCTGCCATCTTCTTTGACATTACGTTTATATATTTCTGGAGACGTTAGGTCAAAAACAAACAAGAGGTCATTTCCAGAACGAATTAACTTCCCTAGTAGCTTGTAGCGATAGTCTGGGTTCCAATCCATCAAAGAAATTACTTTTGCAAAAAACATTCTGCAGGTAATCTGTTTTGGAGAACGCTTGCTAGTTGCAGAACACCAACGAAAAGAATCTTTTTCGTCTTCTTTGCATGGCTTTACTGCTAGTTTTTTCTCATCAGGGTTTACCAGGATTTGAACATAATCATATTCTGGGAGCTTTTTAATGCATGCTGTATTTACAGATACCTTATAGTTGTTAAAAGTGAAAGAAGGCTCAAAAATATGTGCGAAGAATTCACCACGAACAACTTGGTATCCTTCGTAACTGAAATCATCGTCGTTAATGATTTCCATTTCATTGTTGTTTAGTTCTTTACTCATTTGTTTCCTCCTGGTTTTGGTTATTGAGTATATTTTCTAGTGTTTCTTCAATTTCTTGTACACTGGTTACTTGCAGAGGAACTTCATCAAGATTAAAAGGTGTTCCTTCTGATTGAGTATTCCATTTACCGGTTTCATTGTATGTTTGTAACTCATTTGCTTGAGCTTGACGGTAGTAGTCTGAGCCGAAAGTATGTATCCATTCTTCAGGATAAGCGAGTATGCTTCCTCTTGTGCCGATTGGCTTAATATCATCATCAAAGGATGGCTTTGGAATGTCAGTATCTTCTTCAGCCGCCACAATTGTTGCATTTGGTATAAGCATTTCCGTATCTTCTAAGTAAAATAGAATAATGGATTCGTCATTATTTTGTCTTTTGACTCCGATAATTCTATAGCGACATTCGGTGTCCCAATTAAACAAATCAAATATGTTTGGCAAAAAAGCAGCACCGCTTATTTGTCTAGGAACTATTAAACCGTTGTGCTTTTTCGACCACTGAACGGAATTCCGGCTATCTTTGGTGGATGGTCTAATTGCGATAAATCGCTCGCTAGGGTGGACAAGTATCTCGATAAATTGTGAATTAAATTTACGAACACATTCTGTGCTAAAATTCATGGTATCAGAGGATAAAGTGACACATACTTTATTTAGTGTATCAAAAAATTGTGCTCTTGCTATTTCATAACCGCGTAAGTCAAGATCTCCGGATTTTACTTGTACTTCCATTGATTTATCTCGAATTAGTTCATCATAAACACTTTCAGAGGCTCGTTTATAGTCATCGGCTTTAAACCCGGCCCATTTTGGGTTAACGGTTACACAACCTCTTAGTACACCATCGTTTATTACATGAAGTTCAGGCAAAATTCCTTTGTTTCCATATTTTGCATTACTTATTAAGCGCTGGACTGCAATAAAATCGTCTCTGGATATAATGGCCTCATGGTGATTTCTTTGCCTATATTGATTCCTATCTTGACGATTCTTTTTTGATTTATGGTCTAAATAGCTTGGAGTCCAGGTTTTTCTTGCGAGTACATCTCCACAATGACGTTCGTTTGTAAGAACGCTTAAAACTGAGGAGGGACTCCAGGTGGTATTTCCCAATTTAGTGCGCCGACCAGTTTTTGTGAGAGTGTTCGCAATTTCTTGACATGTATATCCATATAGGTACATAAAGAAAATCAGTCGTACAGTTTCAGCTTCTTCTTCGTTGATTACCAAATTTCCGTCCTCGTCCTGATCGTAACCGAGTAATGGAGGGGTGAGAAAAATACCTCGTCGAAATCGCATTTCAATAGAGGCATTCATTATTTCGCTTTTATTATGACTTTCCTCTTGAGCGAGTGTGGATATGAAGGATAAGCTCATTTCACTGTTTTCGTTGAGAGTATATATGTTTTCTGTTTCAAAGAAGACACCTATTGGAGGTTTCATAGCTTTTAACTGTCGCACGTGGCCAATACAGTCAAGAACATTTCTTGCAAATCTAGACACACTTTTGGTGACAATTAAATCAATTTTTCCAGCTTGACAATCTGCAATCATTCTAATGAAGGCATCTCTATGTTGCAGAGACGTTCCCGAAATACCTTCATCGGCATAGATGTCGATTAACTTCCAACCGGCATGCCTACTTACTACATCCTGATAATGATTTTTTTGTAATTCATAGGATGATGTTTGGCGTGGATCGTCAGTTGATACCCTGGCATAAACAGCAACTCGCTTTTCGTGTTGGTCTTCGTAAAAGTTTTCTTGTGGCAAGGCCGGTATCACATCTAACTCATTTTCGCTAATGCCTTTGTATCGCTGTCTTATTTTTTCTTTTTGAGCAGCCGCACTACTCAGCTTTTCTTCGTTTTCCTTCATCGCATATCAACCTTTCTTTACCATAAGTACTTTAATTATAAGGAATGGATTTATAAATAAAAATGGACCAGAGGGATAGTATTATCCTTCCAGTACATTTCATAATAAGAAAAAGTGTGTATAAAATAAGGTTTGGTATGCCTTTTAAATTTGTGTTGACTATTTTGGAATTGAGAGGATATATAAACGTGATTCTAAAATAGGAGGTGAAATGCATGCCAGTAGACTTCACGATAATTGGTAAGCGTGTGAAAGAGATAAGATTGAGTAAAAATCTTTCTCAGGCTAAACTTGCAGAAATGGCAGATTTGTCAACACAGTATTTAAGTCATATTGAAACTGCAAGAAAGCAAGCTAGTTTAACATCGCTTATCAGCATTGCGAAAGCAATGGATATCACATTGGATGAATTACTAAATGGAAATCAAATTAATAGTCCAGTGGAATATAAAAACGACATAGATATCCTTTTGAGCGATTGCACTAAGTATGAGAAGCGTGTGCTTTTTGAATTAATGAGAGCTACTAAACGCATACTTAGAGAAAATGAATCTTTGCTTGAATATTCAGACGAGGATTAAAACATTTTGATTATGAGCATGACCAGATACTTCAGGTATCTGGTTGTGTTGATATAGAAACTATTGGCGTGCTTGGTGATGGCCCGGTAAGCAGATAAGTTCGTAGGTGTTATGAAGTAATTTGCTTACCGGAATTTTATATTTATGAGAGTGAGATTATGTAGTATAATAATATTGTTCTGGGATTTAAACGGAGCCGGAATGTGTTTTTATATTAGTATGTAGTTGCGTACTTATAAGTGGGTATTCGAAAGAAGTATGGAGGGCTATTAAGTTGGATTATTCAAGTTTCTTTTATTCAATTGCTGGATGTTCAGCAACTATTATAGCAATTATTGGTGGCTTTATTGCTTCAAAATTAATCAGTATCAGCACTGATAGAGATAACATCTTAGATAAAATAAAAGAAATCGACGATGAACTAAATATGAAAACCAAGCAGCATGAGGTCATAATTGAAAAATTAAATGATGATGATGCACTTGATTTTGTTAGAGACAATGTGTCGATGTTGGTGGATAATAGAAGTATAGATATTGTATATAAACCAGAAGAAAAACCCAAGCTTGATTATTTTACAATGGAACAGTATTGGCAGAGAGCCTTAAAAATATGTGAAGAAATATTAGATTTGGATGAAGATCAGATTTGTAATGTGAATTCAGATAAAGTACCAGTGGTTTTGGCTAAAAAATATGCAAATGAATTTGACTATGGGGTTTGCGAAAAAGTGCTACATGAGATTGAAAAGAGAGCAAAAAAGCGAAATGCAAATCCATTTGATTTATATACGTCATTAATTGATGTTGGGGATATTGTTCCACAAACTGCGGGACTCTGGTATCACGAAAAAACAGGAGAAGCTGAAAAACTGGAATTGCGGATTGAAGAATTAAAATTTGAAAAATTACAATATGAAGAAAAAAAGAGGGAAATAAAAAAACCAAAAGGAATGAAGTCGGGATTGATTATTTTTATTATTTTTTCAATTTTTGGAGTATTTTTTCCTTTGGTGTGTGCATTGATAAATAGTACTTATAATAATAATAGTCTGTGTGTCCCGATTATATCACTTAGTCTATTTGTCATATGTGTTTTAATTACTTTTATTTATTTAGCATTATTATTAAGATGGAAAAACGTTGATAAGGAGGTAAATAATCATGAGAGCAGTGGTTCAGAAAGTGAATTATAAAAGAGGGTTTGTTGCGTATGAGACAGATGATTATGATTATGGATGGCTGGAAATATTAGATACAGTTGATTTGGAAATAGAGGATGAATTAGAAGGTCCTTTTACAGATTTGGGTGAAACTACAATTTATAAAAAAAGTACCGGGGAGTCTATTCATGTATTTATTGAGGACTATGGAATGTCTAAGAAAAAAGCCTTTGAAATGATTATGAGATAATATAGATAAAAGTTTGATAATAATTTGAAGTCCGCCGGAATGGTGCAACTTTTTATTATTCGCTTGCAAGGGTGCAAAAAAACATAGAAGCACCAAGTCGTGCGCGAATGTTAATATAAAGTAAGGTTTCAATGCATGTTGAGACGGTAGCTTTATTAACTAAAAAGATAGCGACAAGAGAAGTGTAAAATTCAGGGTATCCTGCGTGCGTATATCGCACAGGGCGAGGTGCTTCCGGTCGCGACGCATTCCTTTGGTTTCATCGGTATTTTTGCCATCCCGGAGATTGGCTTTAACCAGCCGAAGGGAATGCTTTATAAGGCGGAGAATCCATTTGCCTGAACAATAAAAAGAATATTTGCTGATTTCTCATGAACGTGATACACTTATAGATAAGCTGTATCGGCTGTCGATCACGACCGTTTCGGCGGTGTGAAAATGAGAAATTCCGGCACCGGAGGCTTTCAGAGTCACGATCATGCGACCGTGCGAAAGTTCCGGTGCCTTTTTATTTCAAAGGAAAGTGCGTCCTGATGAAAGCGGCAGAGAATATTTTGAGCGGTATTTGAGAAAGGAAACAGGAGATGGATGACAAAAAAATAGCCGTACTGATCGATGCGGAAAATGTGTCCGGCAAGTATATCAAGCTGATTTTAGATGAGGTCAGCAATTATGGAAGTGCGACATACAAGCGCCTTTACGGCGATTTTCAGACGCCGAGCGTGCGGGCGTGGATGAAGAACCTGCGCGACTATGCGATCACGCCGGTTTTCCAGTACAATTATACGCAGGGGAAAAATGCCTCCGATTCGGCGCTGATCATCGATGCGATGGATATTTTATATTCGGGCAATGTGGATGGCTTCTGTATCGTCACCTCGGACAGTGATTTTACGAAGTTGGTGTTGCGCCTGCGTGAGTCAGGCATGACGGTGATCGGCATGGGAGAGCGCAAGACGCCGAATGCATTTGTCTCGGCGTGTGAGACATTTAAATTCCTGGATATTTTATTAAACGATGAAAATCCGTCGCAGAATCCGTCCCTGCCGCAGACGCGCAAGGAGAGTGAGGCGGATGGTTCCAGAAAAGAGGCAGAGAAAGAAAGCGATCCGAATGCAGTCAGCAATATTCCGAACATGGAGGAGATGGAGAAAGAGATTATCTCGATCATCAACACACATGCGGACGATGACGGATGGGTGGATTTATCGGAGCTGGGAGACAATCTTCCAAAGCGTGTGCCGGGATTTGACCCGCGAAATTATAAATGCACTAAGTTGAAGCAGTTTATCGAGCTGTTTGATTCCGTTGAGGTTCGGTCAGCGCGCAATCCGCACAATAAGATTCTGTCGATCATCTATGTGCGTGTCAAACAGAAAGAAGAAAAGCCGGTACTTTCCAAGGTACGGCGCGGCGGAAAACGGAAGAAGGATGCGGACGCGGAAGAATAGTAAGCATATGCGGTTCGTATGAGAATAAAAAGTTGCAGAAGCGGCTGTGACTGGTATGGAATAAAAGATTGCAATAATGTTTGCACTTGATATGACAATCAGTGTTGTGTCAGCTGTTACAAAGACAGACTGTAAATTGAAAAGTGAAGGATAGCAGATAGGAGAGACAGGAATATGACAAAGGAAGAGCTTGCACTAGAGGTAATTGACCGCCTGAAAAAAGAATATCCGGATGCGGGCTGTACGCTGGACTACAATCAGGCGTGGAAGCTGCTGGTCAGTGTCCGTCTGGCGGCGCAGTGTACCGATGCGCGTGTCAATGTGGTAGTCAAGGGATTGTTTGAGAAATATCCAAATGTGGCGGCATTGGCGGATGCCCCGGTGGAAGACATCGAGGCGATTGTGAAGCCGTGCGGTCTGGGACACAGTAAGGCGCGGGACATCAGCGCCTGTATGAAGATGCTGCGAGACGAGTACGGCGGGCATGTGCCGGATGATTTTAACGCTCTGTTAAAGCTTCCGGGAGTCGGCAGAAAGAGCGCCAACCTCATTATGGGGGATGTGTTTGGAAAACCGGCGATCGTCACGGATACGCACTGCATCCGCCTGGTAAACCGGATAGGGCTGGTGGAAGGAATCAAGGACCCGAAGCGCGTGGAAATGGCGCTCTGGAAGCTGGTTCCGCCGGAAGAAGGCAGTGATTTCTGTCATCGTTTGGTGTATCACGGGCGCGAAGTCTGTACAGCGCGGACGAAACCGTACTGTGATAAATGCTGTCTGCAGGATATCTGCGCGAAGGCAGGCGTGGAGTAGAAAGTCTGAAAAAGTCATGGAAACAGATGCAGATAGGAAAAGAATGACAGGAGGCAGAAAAATGGACGAAGAACGGCAGGAGACAGCGGATTGGCGCATCGTCTGGCAGATGTTTTTTCCATGCGTCATCAGCGATTTAATCGGCGGATGCGTGGAGGTGCTGGGGCATCTGAATGGAAATATGGGAAGAATCGTTTCGTCGCTGCTTACAGTTGTTGTGATTTATCCATTTTACTGGCGGAGGATCCAGAAAAAGAAAGAAAACAGGCGCATAGCAGAGGCAGACGGGATGAAAGAGCAGGTCTCTCCACAGATAAAGACGACAAAGGGAGAGAAAAGTGGATATTTCTGGGAAAAAGTGCCGGATATGTGGAAAATCCTGCTGGGGGCAGCTGCGTTCAGCGCTGTGTTTAACATGATTTTCTGGGCATTAGAAAAAAAGGAGATTTTCCTGGGAGTGCTGCATATTGCAGTGCAAAAGGTTCGGATGACTGGGCGGGCAGCTGAAGCGGTGTCTCTGTGTTTGAAAATGCCTCAGGGGGATATGCTTGCGGCAGCGCTGGGAAAGGGTGCATCGGAGGGCGCCGCCGCTTTATTTTCCGGCGCTCTGTGGCAGCAGTTCTTTCTCATGGGCATTGCCGCCCCACTTTCCGAAGAACTGCTGTTTCGCGGCATTTTATTTGAGCGCCTGCGTATGGCGCTCCCATTTTTCTGGGCGGCACTTGGATCGGCGGCATTTTTCGGGTTGGTGCATGGAAACTGGGCGCAGGGGATTTATGCGGCGCTCATGGGACTTATACTGGCGTGGCTGTATGAAAAAAAGAACCGTCTGTGGGAACCTGTGTTATTTCACAGTGCAGCAAATTTGACGGCGATGCTGATGCGGGGGCTTCTCTGGCACTGGTGAGGACATAAGAATACAAACAATTTCGAGAACGCAGGATTGTGTTTGCTCGAAGAAAGAACAGGAGGAGATACTACGATGCTTTCATTTGCAAGCGATTATACAGAGGGCGCCTGCGAGGAGATACTCCAGAAGCTGGCGGAGACGAACCGGGAGAGTCTGCCGGGATATGGCATGGACCGGTACTGCCAGAGTGCCGCCAGAAAAATACAGGAGGCGACCGGATGCCCGGAGGCGGAGGTTTATTTTCTGGTGGGCGGTACCCAGACGAATGCGGTCGTGATCAGCAGCATGCTTGCACCGTATGAGGGCGTAGTGGCAGGGG
>ULVY01061628.1_pt1 | contig 31036 bp, 20 predicted proteins | sample 1959861 | NCBI WGS metagenome assembly ULVY01 (sample SAMEA4835798, study PRJEB28245) | human gut metagenome | biome: gut microbiome; material: fecal sample | place: Denmark | collected 2008
ACTTGACAAAATTCCTGCCATAGAGTTGAACATCTCTTGCCCCAATGTGAAGCAAGGAGGAATGGCATTCGGTGTTACCGCCAAAGGAGCAGAAGAAGTGGTGAAAGCCGTGCGCTCAGTTTACAAAAAGACACTTATCGTAAAGCTCTCACCGAACGTTACCGACATCACCGAAATAGCCCGCGCAGCCGAAAATGGCGGTGCAGACAGTGTTTCCCTCATCAATACCCTGCTGGGAATGGCTATAGACGCGGAACGCAGGCGTCCGATACTCTCCACTGTAACCGGTGGCATGTCCGGTGCGGCCGTGAAACCCATTGCCTTACGTATGGTATGGCAAGTAGCCAAAGCGGTAAAAATCCCCGTCATAGGCTTGGGAGGTATCATGAACTGGAAAGATGCTGTGGAATTCATGCTTGCAGGTGCCTCTGCCATCCAGATTGGTACGGCAAACTTCATTGATCCGGCGGTTACAGTGAAAGTGGTAGAAGGAATAAATGACTATCTTGACAGACACGGTTATCAGTCTATAAAGGATATTATTGGTGCACTCGAGGTATAAAGAATAACAAGAGATCGCCATTCGCAATATATATTCATAAAAAAGGACATTCATTGACGAATGTCCTTTTTCTTTTTATTTACATCAGTAAACTTACTCTCCCAACAAATCCGGACGCAATCTACGGGTCCTTTCCAACGACTGTTGCAGCTCCCATTCCTTAATCTTGGCCTCATGTCCGGAAAGTAAAATATCCGGAACCTTCCATCCATTGTAATCAGCGGGACGTGTATAGACCGGTGCGGCCAGCAGATTGTCCTGAAAAGAATCTGAAAGTGCAGACTGCTCATCGGAAATCACTCCCGGAATGATACGGACGATGGCATCTGCCATGACAGCCGCCGCCAGTTCTCCACCAGTCAACACATAGTCGCCGATACTGATTTCCTTGGTGATGAGATGCTCGCGAATCCGGTAATCTATCCCTTTAAAATGCCCGCAGAGAATGATGAGATTCTGGGCAAGGGAAAGAGTATTTGCCATCGGCTGATTGAACTGCTCACCATCGGGGGTCGTAAAGATAACCTCGTCGTAATCCCGCTCGGCCTTCAAGGCGTTGATACACCGCTCTATCGGCTCTATCTTCATGACCATTCCGGCAAAGCCGCCAAACGGATAATCGTCTACACGACGGTACTTATCTTCCGTATAATCACGAAGATTATGGATATGTATCTCTGCAAGCCCTTTATTTTGAGCACGTTTCATGATGGAGCAGTTAAAGAATCCCTCAATCATCTCTGGCAAAACTGTGATAATGTCAATGCGCATATAACTTTATTTTAGCTATTTCAAGCTGCAAAAGTACAAATATTCGGGGAGAAACCCGTATTTTTGCGTTCAAACAATCCGAAAACCCTATGACTGTAAAAGAAAAAATAGACCGGCTCCGTGCGGAATTACACCAGCACAATTACAATTATTATGTGCTGAATGCTCCTGAAATATCCGACAAGGAGTTTGACGACCTGATGCGCGAGCTACAAGACTTAGAGAAAGAACATCCTGAATACCAAGATGATAATTCGCCCACGATGCGTGTAGGGAGTGATTTGAATAAGAACTTTACACAAGTGGCACACAAATATCCCATGCTTTCATTGGGAAACACCTATTCCGAAAACGAAGTGACCGACTTTTACGAACGGGTAAAGAAAGCGTTGAATGAGGATTTTGAAATCTGCTGCGAGCTGAAGTATGACGGTACTTCCATCTCGCTGACTTACGAGGATGGCAAACTGGTGCGTGCCGTCACCCGTGGCGACGGCGAAAAGGGCGATGACGTGACGGACAATGTAAAGACAATCCGAACGATTCCACTGGTCCTCCATGGGGATTATCCTAAATCATTCGAAATCAGAGGGGAAATCCTGATGCCCTGGGTGGTTTTCGAAGAACTGAACCGGGAAAAGGAAGCACGTGAGGAACCGCTTTTCGCCAATCCGCGCAACGCTGCTTCCGGTACCTTGAAGTTGCAGAATTCCGCCATCGTAGCATCCAGAAAGCTGGATGCTTATCTCTACTATCTATTGGGAGAGGAATTGCCCTGCGACGGCCATTACGAGAATCTGCAAGCCGCCGCCAGCTGGGGATTTAAAACATCAGAGCACACCAGAAAAGCCCACAGCCTGGAGGAAGTCTTCGAATACATCAATTATTGGGACACGGAGCGTAAGAACCTTCCGGTAGCTACTGATGGTATTGTACTAAAAGTCAACAGCTTGAGACAACAAAAGAATTTGGGATTCACAGCCAAGTCCCCCCGGTGGGCCATCGCATACAAATTCCAGGCAGAACGTGCACTGACACGCTTGAATAGGGTTACCTACCAAGTAGGACGTACCGGCGCAGTCACTCCGGTTGCCAATCTGGACCCCGTACAACTGTCCGGCACCATTGTGAAACGTGCCTCCCTGCACAATGCAGATATTATCGAGGGGCTGGACCTGCATATAGGCGACATGGTGTATGTGGAAAAAGGCGGTGAAATCATCCCCAAAATAACCGGTGTCGATAAGGATGCCCGCAGTATGCTTATCGGTGAAAAAGTGAAGTTCATCACCCATTGTCCCGAATGCGGCAGCAAACTGATACGTTTTGAAGGAGAAGCAGCCCACTATTGCCCCAATGAAACCGCTTGTCCTCCGCAGATTAAAGGGAAAATAGAGCATTTCATCAGCCGCAAAGCCATGAATATAGACGGACTGGGACCTGAAACAGTAGATATGTTCTACCGATTGGGACTGATAAAGGATACTGCAGATTTATACCAGCTCAAAACCGATGACATCAAGAACCTGGAACGGATGGGCGAAAAATCGGCAGAAAACATAGTCAACGGTATTGCGGCAAGTAAAGAAGTGCCATTCGAAAGAGTACTCTTTGCACTGGGCATACGCTTCGTGGGAGAAACGGTTGCCAAGAAAATAGCCAAGTCCTTTACGGACATCGAAGAGCTGGAAAACGCAGACCTCGAAAAGCTGAAAAACATCGATGAAATCGGTGAAAAAATAGCGCAGAGCATTATAACCTACTTCTCCAATCCTGCCAACAGAGAGCTAGTGGAACGGCTGAAATCGAACGGTCTGCAACTCCACCGGACGGAAGAAGACCTCAGCGGATACACCGACAAACTGGCGGGCCAGTCCATTGTCATCAGCGGCGTATTCACCCACCACTCACGGGACGAATACAAAGAGATGATTGAAAAGAACGGTGGGAAAAACGTCGGCAGTATCTCCTCCAAAACCAGCTTTATCCTGGCCGGAGAAAATATGGGACCTGCCAAACTGGAGAAAGCGCAGAAACTGGGAGTAAAGATTATGAGCGAAGATGAGTTTTTGGCATTGCTATCCTAACAAATTTCCACAAAAAGCTTTTTTATGGCTTATATTTGTAGGGTAAATCGAAAAAATTCGTACTTTTGCGAGTCATTTAATTAGAGATTACTTTATAATACTCATGATACAGACAAGATTGAAAGGAATGGGGGTAGCGCTGATTACTCCATTTAAAGAGGATGAAAGCGTTGATTACGATGCGTTGATGCGTTTGGTAGACTATCAACTTCAAAACAATACCGACTTTTTATGTGTGCTCGGCACCACGGCAGAAACTCCGACTCTGACTGAAGAAGAGAAAAAGAAAATCAAGAAAATGGTCATCGAGCGAGTGAACGGAAGAATTCCTATCCTGCTGGGCGTAGGTGGAAACAACACCCGGGCCATAGTGGAAACACTGAAAAATGACGATTTCACCGGAGTAGATGCCATTCTCTCCGTTGTTCCATATTATAACAAGCCCTCACAAGAAGGTATATATCAGCATTATAAGGCCATTTCTGAAGCAACGGATTTGCCGATTGTGCTTTATAATGTCCCCGGTCGTACCGGCGTGAACATGAAGGCAGAAACAACCCTGCGCATTGCACGTGATTTCAAGAATGTGATAGCCGTCAAAGAAGCTTCGGGCGACATCACGCAGATGGATGACATCATCAAAAACAAACCGGCCAATTTCGACGTTATTTCGGGCGATGACGGCATCACCTTCCCTCTGATTACCCTGGGGGCCGTCGGCATTATCTCGGTCATCGGAAACGCGTTCCCACGTGAGTTCAGCCGTATGGTACGTCTGGCACTGCAAGGGGACTATGCCAATGCATTGACCATTCACCACAAATTTGCCGAATTATTCAAGCTTCTGTTTGTAGACGGCAACCCTGCCGGAGTAAAAGCCATGCTGAATGTAATGGGAATGATTGAGAACAAGCTCCGCCTGCCATTGGTGCCGACCAGAATCACTACTTTCGAAGCCATGCGCAAGATTCTGGATGAATTGAACATCAAATGCTAAGGCCTTATACCGCCCCTATAGGATATTAATTTCCAGCATACAACATATTAATATCAGATATGCAAGGAGTTAATTTTGTGGAAACACGGAATTAACTCCTTCTTTTTTTCCTATGTGACTATATTTATCAGTACAATAATCCCAAAACAGTCTACTGATTACGTTATAAAGCAAAAAGACATCTGGTTAAATCGAGAAAAAGACATCTCTAGCTCAATCAAGACAAGACTATTATTTCAGCTAATCTATTAGTTCACAACACTGAACACTTTGTTTTTATATGATGGAACAAAGTGTTCTGTCAAGGGAAACAAAGTGTTCTCCATAATGAAACAAAGTGTTTAGTTAAGGGAAACAGTTTGTTTCATTATAGAGAACACGCGCCAGTGCCATACAAGGGGAGAACATCAACTATATGCCATTGCTGTAAAAACAAAGAACCTCCGCAAGAAAACTTGCGGAGGTTCTTTGTGATCGCGACAGGATTCAAACCTGTAACCGGCTGATCCGTAGTCAGCTACTCTATTCAGTTGAGCTACGCGACCCTTAAAAAAATTATGAAAACTTGTGACCGCGACAGGATTCAAACCTGTAACCGGCTGATCCGTAGTCAGCTACTCTATTCAGTTGAGCTACGCGGCCTCTTTGTTTAACGGGTGCAAAGATACGTACTTTTTCCGAATTAGCAAACGATATACAAACTTTTTTTGAAGAAATTTATTCGACAAAGCGATAATTAAACAACTGCCAGCCGATGGTCATCCCCACATTCCACTCCCTTCTCGGTGAGCTATAATGATTTACATAAGCAGAGATGGCTCCGAAGGGCAAATGACAAATAACAGAAACTTCTCCCATATACTCAAAGCGGGAGAATGCTTTTCCATAATATGCTTTATTCAATGCATTCTTTTTTATCGGAAAAATCGGTGTAAAGCCATAAAATTCTGTCCGGAACTGGAACATGTCGTTCAAAACATATATGGGTTTGATACCGGCAGCCACATACTGGTTGGCACGAAAAGCTTCATTGTACATCAGTTTACTATGCGGAGTCGGTGCAAATTCTCCTGCCTGCATCATGGTTGCCGTATAATTCTCAGAGAAATTCTTCGATGAATATAGTGCTTCTGCCATCCATCCCAGGGTGAATTTCGGCCCCATAGTGTGATATGCCTCTTTCATATAAGAGATTTGTAACCATGATTGCCGCTCTTGCGGAGAAGGACTGTACCCTTCTTGCGGATTCCCCGGTTCAAATCTTTCCCTCCCGGTAAATACCTGGGCTATCAGTTTCTCCAGATAGCCTTTTGTCGCGTATTGCCGCGTATTCAGGGTACTCCCATAGAAACCGATGGAACCTCCCAAAAGTTTGTAGGTACTTCTGTCCGAACGGTCCTTATCGAAATCTATTACACTGGATTGAAAGTAGTTATCTTCCAGTTGGCCATATCCCAGACTGAACTCCGCACGCTTATTGGCCAAAAACGGCAAGGCAACCATCAACTTCACAAAACGTTCGTCCTTTGAATTGAATGAAGGTTTGTCATTCCTGGAAAACAGCTTGTCCTTCTTGTAGTAATCGAAGGTACTGATTGAAGCAATAAAACGAAAGGACGTAGGTATGTTGGTAGGCAAATCAATCTTACCCATCAACTGGGCATTATTATAAATCTTACCCAACTGACCGTCAAAAGTGATTTCCTTGGAATAATAATTCAAGTTCTGATATCCTATTCCCAAATAGATTTGATTTGAGCTCGTGGTAGAGACACTGCCCCCCAGACGCACGGAAAAATTATCCTCCATCTTCACCTTCAAATGCAGCTCATACAAATCGGATTCCGAATCATACACAGCATGAGGAACTATTTCCGAAATCATATTATCTGCCAGCAAACGAAAATACCCGCGCTTCAAGTCTTCATAAGTAAAGACTTCATGCTCTTCATCATGGAACTCTTTTTTGATGTAGGCTTGCTGTTGGGCATTCGCCCCTTCAATAATAATATCCCGAAAACGGAATTGAGGCAGGTTACTCCGGAAGACAAGGCGCCTCAAACGCACATTATCAGCATTCACCCTACGGTGAACACGGCTTTTGATGGAATCCATCATATTAAGAGTACGGTTGTAGCCTATATCGTGCAATTCCTGCAGACGGTCAAAATCCAGCAGGTTGACATCATCGTACTTGAAGGTCATGACTATGCCCAACGAGTCCGGAATGGAGTAATCGGTCTTCTGCATAATCATATTCTCCAATTGGCTCATCAGGTCATTCTCCTTCGGCTTACCGGGATTGGCCGCTACCACACTGCCAATAATGACATCCGGATGAAAATCCTCCCGCATCACATCCGTAGGGAAATTATTGTAAATGCCGCCATCATAAGCAAGCGTACTGTCTATTTCTATCGGTTTGAAGACAAATGGAAAGCTCATGGAAGCACGTACCGCATCTCCCAAATCCCCTTTACTCAATACCAATGGCTTTTTATTGTACACATCGGATGCTATACAGCGAAAAGGAACAAACAGTTTGTTGAAATTACCGCCACATGCAGCCGTAGCACGTGCAAACAATTCCACAAATACCAGGTTCATCTGTATGGGGTTGACCATGCTTGTGGGAAGTATCTGGGGCTTCATATGCAGCGAGTCCCTAAAAGCAAAACGGATATTAAAAAATTCCGGTGAAGGACGATTCTTCTTAAAATAATACTCGTATTTAGGCTCCACTTTGCCCGAATACCAACGCTTAAAGTCGGGAGAGCGCAACAGCGCCTCCATATCGTCCGGGGAATACCCCATAGCATACAGAGAACCGATGATAGCTCCCATAGAGGTTCCGGTTATATAATCAATGGGGATATTATTCTCTTCCAAAGCCCGGATAATGCCTATATGAGTCATGCCTTTTGCTCCACCGCCACTCAGTACAAGCCCCACTTTCTGAGCTTGTAAAATAAAGCCACATAGAAGAAACGAAAAAAACAATAAAACTCTTTTCATAACTATGCTATTCCGAGTAAGATAAATGTTCATTGCCCCAAATATAAACAATAGTTTCTAAAAATGCCGTATTCAACGAAGAAAATCACACCCTAATTGGTGAAAATGAATAAAAAAAGGGTATTGCGACTCCGAAGAATCACAATACCCTTGCATATATTAAATGCAAATTTAAAGGGGCTTATTTTATCAGGTCAATGCTTCTCTTGACAAAGTTGTTCAAAGCTTCACCTTTCAACATACCATTCTGCAGCAGTGCCAAATCTATCAGTTGACGGACAACCTTATTCTTGGCAGCATAATCGGCGAAGATGCCTTCTTTCTGTGTTTTCAGTTCGTCCCACTTCTTATCCAGCTCATTCACTTTATCCTTTTCGGCAGTCGGTATATCCTCATCTTTCTTGCCTTCCTGCTTCTTTTTCAGGTCAGTACGCTGCTTGTTCACTTCATCCATCTCTGCCTGAACCGGAGCAACGGCAGCAGCACATTCCTTATCTTCATCTGCCAGAACTTCTTTTACCAGCTTATGGTCTGAATTCAATACCAGGTTAAACATATCCGGCATTTCGCCATAGAAGCTCATTCCAGCCTGGATATTCGCCATTTCCTTCATACGGCGCATGTACTCGCTCTGAGTTATCATGATAGGAGTGGCATTTTCGCCCAAAGCCTGCGCCGTGATGTTGAACTCCGTCTTATCCATCTTGGGCAACTGGCTCTTGAAGATGGAAGAAAGAACTTCCTGCTTGCCGGCTTCCAACGCTTCGTTCTTCTTGTCTTCCTTGACAATCAGATTATCAATAATATCGCTGTCTACACGAGTGAAGCGAACCTTTTCGAACTTCTGTTCCAACATGCTCACCACCGCAATGTCCAGCTGTCCATCCATCAACAGCACATTGTATCCTTTATTCGTAGCGGCCTCTATGTAGCTGTATTGTTCATCTTTATTGTTGGCATACAGATAAATCAGATTTCCATCCTTATCCGTCTGGTTATCTTTAATCAACGTCTTATACTCTTCGAAAGTATAATATTTGCTGTCTGTATCGGTGAAAAGGGCAAAATCCTTGGCTCTATCATAGAAATCTTCCTGCGTAAGCATTCCGTAGTTGATGAAGATTTTCAAGTCATTCCACTTTTCCTCAAACTGTTTACGGTCATTCTTGAAGATAGACTGCAAACGGTCTGACACCTTCTTCGTGATATATGTAGAAATCTTCTTCACGTTGGCATCGCTCTGCAAATAAGAACGGGAAACGTTCAATGGAATGTCCGGTGAATCGAGCACACCATGCAGCAGGGTCAAGAAGTCGGGAACAATACCTTCCACCGAATCCGTCACATATACCTGGTTGCAATAGAGCTGAATCTTATTCTTGTTCAACTCGATGTTGCTCTTCACTTTGGGGAAGTACAGAATACCGGTAAGGTGGAACGGATAATCCACATTCAGATGAATCCAGAATAAAGGTTCGTCGGACATAGGATAAAGGTCACGGTAGAACTTCTTATAATCTTCATCTTTCAATTCGCTGGGTTTCAGCGTCCACAACGGGTTGGAATCATTGATGATATTATCCTCGGCAGTTTCAACCTGCTTGCCGTCTTTCCATTCTTTCTTCTTGCCGAATGCAACCGGGATAGGGAGGAAGCTGCAATACTTCTTCAACAAAGAGGAAATGCGCGCTTCTTCAAGGAATTCCTTGCAGTCATCGTCTATGTAAAGAACGATATCCGTACCACGTTCTGCCTTATCAGTGTCTTCAATCGTAAACTCCGGACTGCCATCGCATGTCCACTTTACAGCCTGGGCGCCTTCCCGATAGGATTTAGTGATGATTTCGACTTTCTTGGCAACCATAAAAGCCGAATAGAAACCCAATCCAAAATGGCCGATGATGGCGTTGGCATCGTTTTTATATTTCTCAAGGAAGTCATTGGCGCCAGAGAAAGCTATCTGGTTAATATACTTGTCTATTTCTTCAGCCGTAAGACCTATACCATGGTCGGACACCGTAATGGTATCTTTTCCCAGCGAGACATGTACGGTTAAATCGCCAACTTCACCCTTGAACTCACCGATAGAGGAGAGTGTTTTCAGCTTCTGTGTAGCATCAACCGCGTTAGAAACCAACTCACGGAGAAAAATTTCATGATCACTATACAAGAACTTTTTAATGACGGGGAAGATATTCTCAGTAGTTACCCCAATATTACCTTTTTGCATACTACATTTATATTTTTTAGATTTATATTTTTAATTATTCCGGCAGATATAGCACAAAAAAAATGCCAGCCCATAAGGACTGACATTTTGACGGTTTTTATAAAGAACAGCTTATGCCTTCCTGATGCTCAGCTCGTCTTTTTCTTTGTCTACTGATACGTTTACCGTATCACCCGGCTGTAACTCCTCCGCCACTATCAGCTCGGAAAGTCCATCCTCCAAGTGGTTCTGAATGGCGCGCTTCAATGGGCGCGCACCAAACTGTACATCGTACCCTTTCGAAGCAAGGAATGTCTTTGCATCATCCTCCACAACCAGCTTGTAACCAATTGCTTCAACCCGTTCGTACAAACCTTTCAGCTCAATGTCCACAATCTTTGTGATGGCCTCCAAAGAGAGCTGGTCGAAAGTAATGATTTCATCCAAACGATTCAAGAATTCGGGAGCAAAGGTCTTGTTCAGAGCCTTTTGTATCACGCTGCGCGAATGTTCATTGTCATCCGTGCGGTTTTGCGCCGCAAAACCTACGCCACGGCCAAATTCCTTCAACTGCCGCGTACCGATATTGGAGGTCATAATGATAACCGTATTCTTGAAATCGATGGTTCTGCCATAATTGTCAGTCAAACGGCCTTCATCCAGTACCTGGAGCAAGATGTTGAACACGTCCGGATGGGCTTTCTCAATCTCATCCAGCAAGACAATGGAATACGGCTTGCGACGCACCTTTTCGGTCAACTGGCCGCCTTCCTCATAGCCCACATATCCCGGAGCGGCACCAATCATACGAGATACGGTGTATTTCTCCATATACTCGCTCATATCGATACGTATCAAGGCATCGGCAGAGCCAAACATATATTTTGCCAATTGCTTTGCCAAATGCGTCTTACCCACACCAGTAGGGCCAAGGAACATAAAGGTTCCGATGGGATGGTTCGGGTCTTTCAACCCTACACGGCTACGCAAGATTGCTTTGGTAAGTTTCTCTATCGCAGCATCTTGAGCTATCACCTTCGCCTGTAGTTCTTCCTTCATTCCGGCCAGTTTAAGTCCTTCTGCCTGCGCCATGCGCTGTACGGGTACACCGGACATCATTGAAATAACATTGGCTATTTCCTCTTCACCTACCGTTTGGCGGTCATCCTTCAAACGGGCTTCCCACTCAACCTTCATCTCCTCCAAGCGGACAGAAAGTTCCTTCTCACGGTCGCGGTAGCTGGCAGCCAGCTCAAAATTCTGTGAATTTACAGCTTCAGCCTTCAGGCTACGTGCCTCTTCAATCAGCTTTTCCTGTTCCTCAATTTCTTTCGGAACATTAATATTCGTCAAATGCACACGCGAACCCGCCTCGTCCAAAGCATCAATAGCTTTATCCGGGAAGTTGCGGTCGGTTATATAGCGTGCTGACAACTTGACACATGCTTCCAGGGCTTCATCCGTGTAGCTCACGTTATGATGGTCTTCATACTTCTCCTTGATATTCTTCAATATCTGAAGCGTTTCTTCAGCTGTGGTAGGCTCTACAATCACCTTTTGGAAACGACGTTCCAAAGCACCGTCTTTCTCGATATTCTTTCTGTATTCATCGAGAGTGGTAGCTCCAATACACTGGATTTCACCACGCGCTAAAGCTGGTTTCAGCATATTGGCAGCATCCATGGAACCGGCAGCAGCACCGGCACCTACAATCGTATGGATTTCATCGATGAAAAGGATGACATTCGGATTTTTCTGCAACTCGTTGATGATAGAGCGGATACGTTCCTCAAACTGACCACGGTATTTTGTTCCCGCCACCACAGAGGCCATATCAAGCATCACCACGCGCTTTTCAAACAAAATGCGCGAAACTTTCTTTTGCACAATACGCAATGCCAAACCCTCTACGATGGCAGATTTTCCGACTCCAGGTTCACCGATAAGCACCGGATTGTTCTTCTTACGGCGGCTCAAGATTTGCGCCAGACGTTCAATCTCGCGTTCGCGACCCACAACCGGGTCCAGCTTGCCTTCTTCGGCAGCCCGCGTCATGTCTACGCCGAAATTGTCCAGCACAGGAGTATCATTGGACGGCTTTCTGGATGCAGCCTGTGCAGCCGAAGCCGAACCAGCTCCCCCAGTACGGGAGGAGCGGGACATATTCATATCTTCTTCATCCTCTTCATCATCCTCGGTGAATCCCATTCCCGCATTCGGATTGGTCGATTTCATCGAAAGCTGTTCAAATACAGCCTGATAATCCACCCGGTGTTCTTCCAAAACAGTTGCAGCAAGATTGTCGCCATCTTTCAAGATAGCCAGCAATACATGTTCCGTATCGGCAGTTGCACTTTTCAGCAAACGCGCTTCAAGCATACACATCTTCAATATCTTAGCCGTCATCGGGGACAAGGGCACTTCAGCGTCCGGCAAGAGAGTATCGTCCTCGGCATCCTTTAGGAAACCCTCCAGACGACTTTTTACTCGTTTTAAATCTATATCAAGTTTCAACAATATTTCAATAGCTTTTCCTCCGCCATCACGCAGCATGCCGAGCAGAAGGTGTTCCGGACCAATATAGCGATTTCTCAATCGATTGGCTTCTTCCTTGCTATAAGTAATTATGTCTGAAACTCTTTGTGAAAATTGATTGTTCATATTTTATAATTCTCCTCAATTAAAAAGGTTATCCACGACAAAGATACGCATTTATTAATTCAGCGTATCATATTTAACTGATTTAATAGTATACAAATCCCGTGCCATAAATTTCAAATCTGTTTTTCCACTTTATACCTTATATATTAATAGCAATTTGGTGAGGAATGGAGGGAGTACTTCCATATTTATGTTGCAGGCAACAAAGTTTATGGAGGAAAACTTTTGTATATCGTAAAAAAGCAGTACTTTAGCGTGGTTTTTCACGAACCCGAAAATGTATAATTAATAATCTTTTTAAATGCTTGAACAAGACAGAATTATAAAGATTAACATCGAGGAGGAAATGAAGTCATCGTACATTGACTACTCTATGTCGGTCATTGTTTCACGTGCCCTTCCGGATGTTAGAGATGGTTTTAAACCCGTTCACCGAAGAATTCTTTTCGGAATGATGGGATTAGGAAATACCTCCGACAAACCTTATAAAAAATCAGCCAGAGTTGTAGGTGAAGTATTAGGTAAATATCACCCTCATGGCGACTCGTCCGTTTACGGAGCTCTTGTACGTATGGCTCAGCCTTGGGCAATGCGTTACATGTTGGTAGATGGACAAGGTAACTACGGTTCAGTAGACGGTGACAGTGCTGCTGCCATGCGTTATACAGAGTGTCGTTTGCGAAAAATTGGTGAAGACATGATGACAGACCTTGAGAAAGAGACTGTTGACATGCAGAACAATTTCGATGACTCTTTGCAAGAGCCTACCGTCATGCCGGCCCGTATTCCGAATCTTTTGGTAAATGGTGCATCTGGTATTGCCGTAGGTATGGCTACCAATATGCCGACCCATAATCTATCTGAGGTTATTGACGCTTGTATTGCATACATCGAAAACAATGACATCGATATAGAAGAGCTGATGACGTATGTCAAAGCTCCTGATTTCCCGACCGGAGGCTATATATACGGTATGAGCGGTGTTCGCGAAGCCTATCTCACGGGACGCGGACGTGTCATAATGCGTGCTAGAGCCGAAATTGAGACTGGTTCGACGCACGATAAAATCATTGTGACAGAAATTCCCTATGGTGTCAACAAAGCTGAATTGATTAAGAATATAGCCGATTTGGCCAACGAAAAGAAAATTGAAGGTATTGCCAATGCTAATGACGAATCCGACCGTGAAGGTATGCGTATCGTTATTGATGTAAAACGTGATGCAAATGCCAGCGTTGTACTCAACAAGCTCTACAAGATGACAATGCTGCAGACATCTTTTGGTGTGAACAATGTTGCATTGGTACATGGCCGTCCACGTCTGCTGAATCTGAAGGATTTGATAAAATACTTCGTTGAGCACAGACACGACGTAGTCATCCGCCGTACTCAGTATGATTTGCGCAAGGCCAAAGAACGTGCACATATTCTGGAAGGATTAATCATTGCATCTGATAATATCGACGAAGTAATCAAGATTATCCGTGCTGCTAAAACCCCGAATGATGCTATATCAGGTTTGATGGAGCGATTCCAACTCAGTGAAATTCAGTCACGTGCCATTGTTGAAATGCGTTTGCGTCAGCTCACAGGATTGATGCAAGACCAGCTGCACGCCGAATATGAGGAAATTCAGAAGCAGATTGCTTATTTGGAAGAAATCCTTGTCAATGACGAACTCTGCCGCAAAGTCATTAAAGATGAACTGATTGAAGTAAAAGAGAAGTATGGTGACGAACGTCGCTCGGAAATTGTCTATTCATCAGAAGAATTCAATCCGGAAGACTTCTATGCAGATGATGAAATGATTATCACCATCTCGCACATGGGATACATCAAACGCACACCGCTGAGCGAATTCCGTGCGCAAAACCGTGGTGGGGTAGGCTCCAAAGGTACCGAAACCCGCGATGCAGACTTTGTAGAGCATATTTATCCTGCAACCATGCATAATACCATGATGTTCTTTACACAGAAAGGTAAGTGTTACTGGCTGAAGGTATACGAAATCCCCGAAGGTACTAAGAATTCGAAAGGTCGTGCCATCCAGAATTTGTTGAATATCGACTCTGACGATGCTGTAAACGCCTATTTGCGCGTGAAGAACTTGAACGACCAAGAATTTATCAACAGCCATTATGTATTGTTCTGTACTAAGAATGGTGTCATTAAGAAAACATTGCTTGAGCAGTATTCACGTCCTCGCCAAAATGGTGTAAATGCTATCACTATCCGTGAAGACGACCGTGTAATCGAAGTGCGTATGACAAACGGCGACAATGAAATCATCATTGCCAACCGTAACGGACGTGCCATTCGTTTCCATGAAAGTGCTGTGCGCGTTATGGGACGTACTGCCACCGGTGTACGTGGTATGACATTGGATGAAGACGGTCAAGACGAAGTAGTAGGTATGATATGCATCAAAGATCCTGAGGCGGAAACAATTATGGTTGTATCGGAACAAGGATATGGCAAACGTTCGGATATTGAAGATTATCGCAAGACCAATCGTGGAGGTAAAGGTGTGAAAACAATGAATATCACCGATAAAACGGGTAAATTAGTAACTATCAAGTCTGTTACAGATGAAAATGACTTGATGATTATTAATAAATCCGGTATTACCATCCGTCTGAAAGTTGCCGATGTTCGTATCATGGGACGTGCTACACAAGGTGTGCGTCTAATCAACCTTGAGAAACGTAATGACGAAATCGGCTCTGTATGTAAAGTCACTTCAGAAAATGAAGAGGAACTTATAGAGGAGGGGGAAGAAAATACCCTTGAAAGCCCTCAGAACGAGGTAAACAATGAAAATGAAGAATAGACATAATATTAATTTAAATTTTCTACAATCATGAAAAGAGTATTATTTTCAATGGTTTTACTACTTGTCGCAAGCTTTACTTTCGCCCAAGAAAAGAACGTAAAAGAGGCTAAAAGTATTGCTAACGGAGTAAATCCTGACTTTGCCAAAGCAGAGGAACTGATAAATCAGGCTTTAACCAATCCCGAAACAAAGGACAATGCCGAAACGTGGGATGTAGCAGGTCTTATCCAAAGAAAAAGAAGTGAGAAAGAAATGGAAAATGCCTATCTGAGAAAACCTTATGACACTCTTCAGGTATATAATAGCGCATTGAACATGTGTAAATTCTACTTCAAATGTGACGAATTGGCACAAATTCCCAATGAAAAGGGCAAAATCAAGAATAAATATAGAAAATCTAATTCTGCTACAATTTTAGCAGAACGCGGTAATCTGATCAATGGCGGTATCCAATTCTTTAATTTGGCCTCACAGAAAGAAGGCGATGCAGCCAATGAAGACAATAAAAAAGCATTAGATTTCTTTGCAACATACATTGATATTGCTATCAACCCGATGTTTGAAAAGGAAAATCTGTTACAAACAGATACTGTATTACCCCAAATAGCATATTATGCAAGTTTAGCAGCTGCTAAGATGGAAGATTATCCTAGTATTTTGAAGTATGCTCCTTATGCACAAGATGATAAAGAGGTTGGGAAATACGCTATGGAATTTATCTCTACTGCATTGAAAGCTGAAGGTGATACTGTTAAATGGATTGCTTCTTTAAAAGAAGGTATCCAGAAATATCCTGAACATTCATTCTTCTTCGGTCATTTGATTGATTATTATAGCAATAACAACAAATATGACGAAGCTATGCAGTTTGCTGATGATATGTTGGCTAAAGATCCTAACAATACATTCTATTTGTATGTAAAAGGCTACCTTTATCACAATATGAAGGACTATGATAAAGCTATTGAATTCTATAAAAAAACTATAGAAGTAGATCCTAATTATGCAGAAGCATACTCTAATTTAGGCTTAATTTACTGCTTACAAGCACAAGATTTCTCAGAAAAAGCAACTACAGATATTAATGATCCGAAGTATAAAGAAGACCAGGCTACTCTGAAGACTTTCTATGAAAAGGCAAAACCTTATTATGAAAAGGCAAGAGAACTGAAACCTGATCAAAAAGATTTGTGGTTAAATGGTCTGTATAGAGTGTATTATAATTTGCAAATGGGCCCTGAATTCGAAGAAATTGAAAAGTTGATGTAATACTTTCATAATAATAAAAGCCTAATTAAATTATTAATTAGGCTTTTATTATTGTTATATCATTAAGTAAAGAATGTTATTTCTTAAGTGAGGGAGAGAAGAAATTAAAATTAGATTAAATTATTCCAGCGCTATATTAAACATAATGCTGATATTGAACAGAAACCATATTATCCATATTCAACACCTAATTCGGTCTTCCATAAATTACCAACAATGGTGTATCAGAATGGAAAATCATCTTTCTGGCAATGCCAGGGTTAAATAAGCGCGAAAATATATTTCTTTTATAAGAAGTTAATGTTATAATATCAATATGATTACTTTTGATATAACTGTCTAAACTACTAAGCAGATTATCGTTCTTTACCACATCATAGTATATTTCCAATTGTGGATATTGTTTTTGAAAATATTCCTTAATACCAGCCAGTTTTATTTCATTCCATGTATTCTGAACATCTGAAAGATGTATCAGAGACACTGAAAACTTAAATGATTTCAGATTATTTATTAGTGAATCAAAAGCTATTAAATCACGTTGATCAAAATTAGTAATGAATGCAATACGCTTAGCCTCAGAAAATTGCTTGAATGGAGTATTTTCAGGAATGGCCAATACCGGTACACGGCTACGTTCAATCACTTCAGCCGTTACACTGCCGATCAAATCAATATCCTTCTGACTTTTACCACGAGTTCCCATTATGATAATGCGTGGCCGATATTCCTTGGTATAGCGGAGTACCTCTTCTTCAGGAATACCTTCACGCAAAACACAAGTATATTTAATATCTGGAAACTCGCCGGAAGCTACCTTCTCTTTTACTTTATCAGATAATGCATTCAAATCAGCATGAACTTTTTGTAAGATACTCCTTACATTCTCCTCATCACTTAGCTGATAGTTAAATACGTCTCCGTATGGCAAAGAAGTTGCATATATAGGAGTAAAATAAACATGTAGTAAAACAACTTCTGCACCTATATTCTGAGCGAAATTGAAACCGAACTCGCAAGCCTTCAAAGAGTAATTGGAAAAATCCACTGGAATCAGCACTTTATTACTAACCTTCTCCAGTTTAGGTGACTTCCCCCCCACTACCTCTTCAGATAACCACGCAGAGCTTTCAGTAATTTTCAGAGCATGAGGTAAGTCACTCTCCTTAATACGTACACGTACGCCAGAAGAAACAACCGGTTGTATCTGGTTTACATTGTGAATATAAGTCTCAATACCTTCATTTTCAAGAACATTTTTCAATATTTGAGCTTTCGCGTACGTTAAGATTGCCAAAGTAACTAATTTATCTTCCATATATCATTGATTTTGAGATTAAAACAAACAAGAAATCCCAATTGTTGTCAGCAATTGGGATTCTATCTAACTTTCTCTTCTTAAGCTCGAACAGCTTCTTCAGTCTTACCTGCCATTTCATCTAAAATTTTTAAAGCTCGCTCTAAAACAGTAGTATCATCAATCATAACCAATCCACCATCTGGTCCAGGTTCCAAGTGAATCCCAACACTTTTCCCCTCCTTAAAATTGTGTCCACCGAAAAAATTTCTTACAGTGTCAACATTCAGTCCAAGTTCATCGGCTATTCTATGCATACTACCACTAGGCAATGAGTCTTTAATCTTACGTAATTCATTAAATGTTATTGTTCTCATATTCATAAATTTAATGGTTAATACTCTGTACTTTTTATTATCACGCTATAAACTTAAGGAAAAAAAAGGATAAAACAAACTATTTCTTTATCTTTTTTCAAAAAGAATATTGCCTCTCCAAAAAATAATCATTTTCAAGTATGCAGAATTATAAGTACAGAGAAAAAGCTCCTAAAAATAGACAGAAACAGCTCGTATAAAGCAGAATTATCGGGTTTATACGAGCTGTTTTTAGAATACAGGGAAAATTTAAATACCTTCTATGGCAGAAGCTGGAACCCACCCTACTTTACCATCTTCCAAACGAATTTCTTTCCATTCACGCATAGAGTTGTCTTTTATCTCAACTTTACGTCCCTCATGAAGAATGAACAGACTTGTACCACTTTCACTGGGAGTACTACGCACTGTGACACTAGGTGCCAACACTATAGCTTCGTTACGTTCCATCAGTTCGCCTTTTTGCTGAGCAGCAAACACATTACTCAATATAACAAGAACCAGGAATACTATTCCTGCAATAAATCCCACTTTCTTTCCCGTAATCTGTTTTGAAAAGAAAAAGAGATAGAACGAAACGAGTAATAGTACAAAGAACACAATCCCCAACTTAGCCCATGCGTCTACGCTAAGACAATTAATCAACGATTTAGTCCAAGATACAAAGAAAACCTCAGGAACTGGGATTACCTTATCGATTGTCTTAGAACGTGCTATCTCCAAATTTGCACGAATATCAGCATTACCAGGTTCCAACAACAAGGCACGCTCATAATTCAATATAGCTCTTGCTATATCATCTGCCTTATAATAACTGTTGCCAAGATTATAATAGACCTCTGCAGCCTCTCCCTTCTTTAACAGATTCTCATATATTTGAATGGCAGAAGCATAATCATTCCGTATATAAGCGCTGTCACCTTCAGCCTTTGTCACATTGCTTTCTTGCCTTGCAGCAGAGAATTCCGCATGTGAACCGACGGATGTAGAGTCACTAGCAGTCTGTAATGTATCTACAGATGCAGAATTCTGCCCATAGGCAGTAATTGCCATCACTAGACTAAGAGTAAAAAACAATATTTTATTCATTACCATTTCCTCCTGATTAATGTTTTATCGAGTTTTCCATTTTACTGATAACTTCCAAAGAAGCTGAATATACCTTATCCATAGCCTGGTTATCATCACCCGGAGCAAAGCGGGCAAACTCACAGTTATTCAATGCATCGAGGAATTCCTTTATCAACGCATCATTCACACCATAATTACGAAGTTCCTCTTCGATATTATCCTTAGACAAACGGGATACCGGAATGTTCAGTTTATCACTGATATACCCCCAAAGAGCCTTCAAAACCTCATCATAAAACGCATCTTTCTTATTCTCAGCCAATAATTTACCAGCTTGCTTCATACGTTTCACCGCCACTTTATTGGCTTTCTTGGTACGCATCTTTGCTACATTTGCATTGGCTGCTATTTGCTTACGATAGATGATAAAGAATGTAATGAATGCAATACCCGGTATCAAATAAAGTAACCAATACGTCAACGAACCGAAGAAGAAATCACCTTTGGGAGACAGAGTTACGTTATTCTGCTTGATAAAACGAATATCCTCGTTCAATACTTTCAGTTCTTCCTTGCTTGTAAAGTTTGCAATAGTCTGAGCAGCATTGCCTGCTCCCTTTTCCACATGCAATTCATACTCTTCCGTAGTCAACGTTTTATACGAACGGGAATTAATATCAAAATAACTGAACTTTACGGCAGGAATCTTATAAGTTCCAGCATTACGAGGAATTGCCAGATACTCAATGACCTTGCTACCGGAGAGGCCCGAATTTGTCAGACGGAATTTATTGTCCACCTTCGGATCATATACTTCAAAATCCTCGGGGAATTTAACTTCCGGATTAGAGAGCAATTTCAGATTACCGGTACCAGAAATGACAAGTTTGACAGTAACAGCATCATTGGTCTTGACATTTGTACTATTGATAGAAGAAGTTATATTGAACTCTCCCACTCCTCCCGAAAAATCGGCTGGCTTACCTGCCGGCAAGGGCTTTACGTCAATTGTCAGTTGCGGAGTCAAAATTGTCTTTTTAACTTCTACGTAATTGCTTCCTCCATTGAAAAATGCCTCGAACGGATCAGCAACTTGTGTAGCCTTTGCAATGGAAGCATCAAAGCGTGCTGCATCAATTGTCAGCTTACCGGCTTGTTGCGGGAACAACACAAACTGACGATAGATTGTAGACTGATAATTTCTACCTTTATAATGCTCCAATCCCCATCTTCTGTCATTAGGCAATTCTACTTCCTGAGAATGGAATCCTTTGAAGTCAGGCAATTTCACATTATCAAACATACGTAAGTCCACCAAGGTATATATCTTGTATGTCAGCAGAAAAGCCTCTTGTTCATACACCGTCATCTTACTGGCAGTAGCTGTAATAAACAAATCACTATTCGATACAGATGTCCCGGAAGAAGCGCGGCTGGCAGTGCCCTCACTCTGTTTGCCACCATTTCCAGAAGCTCCATTAGCAGCCTGATCTGCCGGAAGAACCCTTACTTGTACAGAATTCGAAACCATTTGGTTACCATCAGCAGTGATAGTGGCTCCTGGAATGGTAAAATCACCTTCTGCAGTCGCCATTAAAATATAAGTGAATGTAATACTGCTGGTTGAAGTCGTCTGCCCATTAATCATCTGCACGCTACTCTGTTGCGAGCGGCTGGGCCCCATCAACACATCAAATCCCTTCATAGAAGGAGCACGAAAATCCCTTACCTTTTGTGTAGTCACCGTATACGACAGTCTGAACTGGTCTCCTACCGCCACAGCGTCAGGAGCGGACGCAGTAAACGATACCTTGCCATCGGCAAAGGCATTCATACTGACTGCAATCAGTGCTATCCATAAGAAAACTATTTTTCTCATATATTATTCCTATTATGTTTGTTACCAATCTTTTTCCAGACGACCTCCTTGAAGTACCTGCTGCTTTTTCACTTTATCCTGCACATCCTTCTCGTCTTGCATGACAGAGTTTAACAGCTGCTCGGCATTTTCCTTAGACATCTCATTATCTTTCTTTTCCGGCTGAGAAGGTTGTTGTTGCTGGTCTTGATTCTGTTGCTGGTCTTTCTGCTGATCCTGCTGTTTATCCTGCTCCTTCTGTTGGTCCTGTTTATCCTGATCTTGATTCTGATCCTGGTTCTGCTGCTGGTCTTGCAATTGTTTCTGTGCCAAAGCAAGGTTATAGCGCGTTTCATCATCTTTCGGATTATTGCGTAACGACTCCTTATAGGCTTCTACCGCCTTTGCATAATCCTTCTGAGAATGAAAGATGACTCCCATATTATGATAAATCTGTGCTAAGTTCGATTTGTCCTTTTCTATCTTGGTAGCTCCCACATATTGCTCCATCGCTTCCTGCAGCTTGTTCTGCTGGGTCAATGTATTTCCCAGGTTGAACATGGAAACCGTTGACTTCGGGTTTACCTCCAAAGCCTTCCGATAGTTCACTTCTGCATCCACATATACGCTATCCTTAAAAAAACGGTTTCCCTTACGGATATAATCGCGTTCCGCCTTCTGTGCAGAAGCTGAAGCTGCCACTAACAGCAGCAAAACTATTCCAATATATTTTTTCTGTAACATACGCATCATTTCTTATTAGAGAATAAATGAATGTTGCGGAACAGAGGATTCTTGCGCTCCAATATCAACATCTCAGTCAGTAACAACAGCAGAATAATCCATGCCACTGCCTGAAACTGTTCATTGAATTCCGTGTACACCTGTGTTTCCACATCTGCCTTTGCCATCTTGTTGATTTCCTGACTAATCGCTTTCTGTGCACCATTGGTATTGTCTACGCGCACATAAATACCATTTCCTGCCTGAGCAATTTCCTGACACATCTGCTCATTCAAGCGAGTAACGATTACATTACCTTCACGGTCACGACGATAATCATTAGTACCCTCTATTGGAATGGGGGCACCCTCGGGCATACCTACCCCTAATACATTGACCTGGATACCTTTCTCTGCAGCAGCCTTAGCAGCTTCTACGGCACCACCTTCATGGTTTTCACCGTCGGTGATGACAATAACAGTACGTCCCACTCCTTCTTGAGGTGTAAAACTCCGGGCAGCCAGATTTATTGCAGCTCCAATTGCCGTACCTTGCTTGGAAATCAGCGAAGGATCGATGGACTCCAAAAACATCTTGGCAGAAATATAATCACTCGTAATAGGCAACTGGGTAAATGCGTCACCTGCAAAAACAATCATACCGACCTTGTCATTCTGCATCTTATCTACCAACTGCGCCACCAGCCGTTTTGCCTTCTGCAAGCGGCTTGGCTGTACGTCTTGTGCCAGCATGGAATTGGATATATCCAACGCAATCATCACTTCCACTCCCTGGCGTTTTACCGTCTCCAGTTTGGAACCAAACTGCGGACGTGCCAGCAGTACCGTGAACAACCCGATAGCTGCAAAAACCAACCAAAACTTCACATCCGGACGGTATTTGGAAACATCCGGCATTAGCTGTGCCATCAGTATAGGGTCACCAAATTTACGAATGGCTTTCCTCCTCCGATAATTGGAGTACAAGTAGAAGGCCGCCAATAAAGGCAGCAGCAGCAACAAGTACAAATATGCAGGTTCTTCAAATCGAAACATCTTTTTATTTACAATTTAGCAATTTACAATTTACAATTTGGCTACGCAATGACTGATACACTAAAAGACATTCTCCGTTTTTACGGTATCTTCTTCAATATAGAGTTGCGTAACAGTACCTCCAGTAATACGCACAAGAAAGCAGCCAACGCAAACCAGCGGTACTCTTCCTGGCGCTTGCTGTATTCTTTTACATTCAATTTTGTTTTCTCCAGCTTGTCTATCTCTTCGTACACTTCCTTCAACTTCGAGTTGCTGGTGGCACGGAAATAGTTACCTTCCGTTGTTCCGGCAATCTGTGTCAAAGTCTTTTCATCAATTTCGACGGGCATATTGACATATTGCACTGTTCCGCCTACCGGATAAGGATAAGGAGCCATACCATTGGTTCCTACCCCAATAGTATAAACGCGAATGTCAAAACTCTTGGCTATTTCAGCAGCCGTCAAAGGAGAAATATCACCTTTATTATTGACACCGTCCGTCAGCAGAATAATGACTTTCGACTTTGCCTTGCTATCCTTCAAACGGGTAACGGCATTGGCAATACCCATACCGATTGCCGTTCCGTCTTCAATCAGCCCGCACTTCATATCTTTAAGCAAGTTCAACAATACGGCATGGTCTACTGTCAACGGACATTGCGTAAAGCTTTCTCCAGCAAACAAAGTTATACCTATATTGTCATTCGGACGTCCGTTAATAAACTCTGCCGCCACATCCTTCGCCGCTTCCAACCGGTTAGGTTTCAGGTCTTCGGCCAGCATACTGGTAGAAACGTCCATAGCAAGCATGATATCAATACCCTCAATCTCACTGTTCTGCCAGCTATCGGTGGTTTGCGGACGTGCCAAAACAAGAATAATCAGTATCAAGGCAATTATCCGCAATACAAACGGTACATGCAACAAATAGTTCTTATAGCTTTTAGGGGTATGAGCATACACACGGGCATCCGAAATCTGAAGCGTAGCTTCACTATTCTTCCGCTTCATAATATACCATACTATATAAGGTATAAGCAACAGCAGCAAAAATAAATATTCAATATTGGCAAAAACCATATTTATGTACGATTTAACGATTTACAATTCAGCTTCGCTCCAAACATCCCTCATTTTTCACTCATGTATATCCGATTGAAGTCACTTTTCCTGTATTAAGCAAAATAATTATACAACTCCAATCCGATATATATCAATGAACTGACAAGGGCTACAGCCAACACTACAATACCCGTTCCCAGCAAAATCTTGGTACGCAAAGAACGTTTCTCGATAATGGTAATCTCAGTAGGCTGCGGCTTGGCATTCTCCTCTTCTTTCTCCTTGGTTTCATTAATAAAGTCAATGGCATTAATCAGGTTAGCGTCATTTTCGTTCATCAATGGATTATGCTTGGCAAATTTCACCAAATCAGCAGTCTGGAACAATTCACGCAAATCCGATATTGCTTCCTTATCTTTCATTTCCAGCAACTTATCTATGATTTCCGTAGAAGTCATTTCCAAAGCATTGAAACCAAAGCGGTCTTTTATATATGTACGAAGAGCATCAGTCAATTCCGTATAATATTCCTTCGGTTCCCCTTTCTGCCATACCTTCTCATTCTTGATACGTTCTATCTCCTGCATAGCCAACTGATGGGGAGGCAGCTTAGGTTCTACCTTCACCTTACGGATAATAGGCTTATTGTCGAAGAAGCGCATTATCAGATAGACAAGTAATATCCCTATCGGGATAATCAGCGCACCACAAGCCATAAGACCATACCAGTCTTCCCAGGCAAAAGGCGCTTGCATCACTGTTTTGGGACCGAAGAACTGTTCCGGATTCTCCGGGTCTAACGGGACATTCACCGAATATACTTTCAAGGCCAACGCTTTGGAGCGATACTTCTCATTATCCACCGTCACTTCCATAGGCGGCAGATAATAAAGAGCCGAGTCGAAAGAGGTAACTGTATACTCTTGAGTTATCAATGCACGCCGACCATCATTCAGCAGTTGCGTATCCGGCTTGGCCACATCAATAATTTCAACCCCATTCACCAGCGTATCGGTATATACCGGGAATATGGCACGCTTCTCGGCATCCAGAGATACTTGAAGCTTTATCTTTGCCTGCTCTCCAATAAGAATCTGCAAAGAGTCAATCGTAGCATCTACCGTTACCGACTGGGCTACTACCCTTCCCGACCATGCTATCAATAACGCTATCAGAAATAAATATCTTTTCATTTTCCGATTAATTTCGTTTCGCAAACAAATTCATCAATGCCTTGACATAATCCTGGTCGGTACGTACCGACACATTGTCGACATTACTCTTGGTAAACGTTTCATTCAATTCCGCCTGCTTGTTCACCCACCAATCATGATGGGCACGGCGCACGGCACGCGAGGAGGTGTCAATCCACTGCTCATGTCCCGTCTCGGCATCCCTAATCTTCATCAGTCCCACGGGTGGCAATTCTTCCACACGACGGTCGTACACCTGAACGGCAACCAGGTCATGCTTACGATTGGCAATGGTCATAGCGTTCTTGAAACTTTCCTGGTCGATGAAGTCGGACAAGACAAATGCCGTGCAACGGCGTTTCATCACATTCGTCAGATATTCCAATCCCAAACGGATGTTCGTCCTCCGGCTTTCCGCATGAAAATCTATCAGTTCGCGGATGATGTAAAGTATATGCTTACGTCCCTTCTTGGGCGGAATAAACTTCTCAATCCGGTCCGAAAAGAAGATGACACCAATCTTGTCATTATTCTGAATGGCAGAGAATGCCAGTGTAGCGGCAATTTCCGTCACCATATCCTTCTTCATCTGCTTTACCGTACCGAACTCCAAACTACCGGAAACATCTACCAACAACATCACTGTCAATTCGCGCTCCTCCTCAAACACCTTGACGTAAGGCTTGTTGAAGCGGGCGGTCACATTCCAGTCAATGTCGCGTATGTCATCGCCAAACTGATACTCGCGCACCTCGGAGAATGCCATACCTCTACCCTTGAAGGCAGAGTGATACTGCCCGGCAAAGATATTGTTGGACAATCCGCGCGTCTTTATCTCAATCTGACGGACTTTCTTCAAAAGTTCTGTTGTTTCCATTGATTTATTTTAATAATCTCATTTAAGCACACAAGCGCAATTTAGTTTATAACAGAAACTTCCCTATGAAAAGGGGTGAGGTTTTCGGTACTCAACCCTAAGGTTTACGACGCTAAACCTCAGGTATAGGATTGTAAACCTCAAGTTTACGAAAACCTCTATTATGCGTTAGGGCACTTCAACCTTGTTCAGTATCTTGCTGACGATTTCATCAGATGTCATATTGCTGGCTTCCGCCTCGTAAGTCAAGCCGATACGGTGGCGAAGTACGTCGTGTGCCACAGCGCGCACATCCTCCGGAATGACATAACCGCGACGCTTGATGAACGCGTAGCTACGGGCAGCCAAGGCCAAGTTGATGGAAGCACGGGGCGAACCGCCGAAACCAATCATGTCTTTCAGTTCTTTTAAATCATATTTTTCCGGATAACGGGTAGCAAATACAATATCAACAATATATTTTTCTATTTTCTCATCCAGATACACCTGGCGAACCACTTTACGAGCCTCAATAATTTCGTCTGCCTTCAAAATGGGCTTCACTTCAAATTTATCACCATTGATATTCTGACGGATAATCAGTTTCTCCTCTTCCAGCTTCGGATAGTCTATTACGACTTTCAGCATGAAACGGTCCACTTGCGCTTCGGGCAGCGGATAAGTACCTTCCTGCTCGATAGGATTCTGTGTGGCAAGCACCAGGAATGGTTTGGGCAACCCGAAAGTTTCATTGCCGATAGTAACTTGACGTTCCTGCATGGCTTCCAGCAAAGCACTCTGTACTTTGGCCGGAGCACGGTTGATTTCATCAGCCAAAACAAAGTTTGCGAAGACCGGACCTTTTTTTACTTGGAACGTTTCATCCTTCTGGCTGTAAACCATTGTACCTATTACGTCGGCAGGCAACAAGTCAGGCGTAAACTGAATGCGGCTGTATTGCGCATCAATCAACGAAGCAAGCGTCTTGATAGCTAAAGTCTTTGCCAAACCGGGCACACCTTCCAACAACACATGTCCATCGGACAACAAACCAATTAACAACGACTCTACCAGATGCTTTTGTCCTACAATGACCTGGTCCATACCTGTGGTAAGATTGGTAACGAAAGCACTTTGTCTTTCAATCCGCTCATTCAGTTCGCGGATGTCAATTGTTTCAGCCATAAATCAATCTATTTTTTAATGTTTAATTTCTTCATTTATCCGGTTTTGAACCGGCAATTATTTTTTTCGCTCCCAAAAGTACGGGAATAAATTAACCATACCAACTAATTTTTATTAAAAAACTATGCGAAACCTTTTAGATTAAACTACTTTCATAGAGTTTAGTATTTAACAAAAAAGAAGCAGTAATTTTTTACTGCTTCTTGGCTAATTTCGGTATCTTGATAGTGGTACCATAAGGTACATTATCCGGATTCTTGATTACGCCGGGATTATGCTTCACGATATAAGGCCAAAGCGCTTTTGTCCCATAAAAACGAAGCGCTACCCTAGTCAGCGTTTCCCCTTCCTTGATGGTATAAGTGGTTTCTGTTCCCACAATCGTATACCCCACAGAATCCGGTTCAAACGGTGCAACTGTCTTTTTCTGCTCTTTTTTAGGAGCGGGAGACTGTGCCTGTACATTTTCCTTTGGAGTTGTTGTAAGCGCAGGAGTTGTTGTAGCAACAGTTTCTGCCACAGTATCTGTCCGGGCAGGAACTACAACATCTTTTGAAACAATGCTGTCTGTCAAGGCAATATTGTCTTGACCGGCAGGGACATCCACCTTTTCAGTAACAGATTCCTTCACATCCGAGTCTGCAACCTCTTCTACAAGAGGCTTTGCAGTAAGTTTGTCAAGCAAGTCCGGATAATACATGAAAGCTACGGCACCACCACACAACAACACTACAAATACAACGATGCCTATAAAATATTTCATAGTCGAAGAATCTGCCGTATCTTTTATCACTGGCTCAGACGGTTCCGGTTCAACAGCAACTATATTTTCAGGCATTGCTTCAGGTTCAGTTTTTTCCGGTTTCTCCTCTTCAACTTCCGGTTCGGGCTCAACTAACGGCTCTTCGACTACAGTTTCCACCAAAGGTTCTTCTATCGTGGCTTCTTCCACTAAGGCAACCTTCTCCTCCACCTCTTGTTCCGGAGTTTTGATTTCAGTATCTTCATCATCTTCACTGTCATTTTCCTGCAGGGTGTCCTCAAGCACCGTAGCGTCATTCAAAACTACAGTTTCAAAATGCGAAAATGGTCTATTGATAATATCTTTCAAAGCCGGTTCCGGTGTAAACGACACTTTTGTATGCCCTTGTATCTCAAACCTTTCCCCCGTATTCACATTAACGCTTTCACGACTCCCGACATCTATCAGCTTGAAAGTCCCCAAACCTCGTATCTTCACATATTTATCCTTCTCCAAAGACTCCTCAATCAGCTGGAAGAATTCTTTCACAAAACTATCCGCATTCTTCTTGCTCATGCCATGCCTTTCAGCCAGCGTGTCAATCAGGTCTTGTATGTTCAGTTTCTCATTCATAATACGGGAGATTTTTTAAAAGCCGGTTACTTAAACTTATCCTTTAACAATGTACTCGGCTTATAGGTCAACACCAATTTGGGAGGCACCAGCATACGTTGCTTTGTAGTCGGATTCACAGATATACGCTCTGCCTTCTTTTTCACTTCGAATGTACCGAACCCTTGTATAGAGATAATATTCCCCTCCTCCAACTGCCGTGTCATATCTGCCAGCAATGAAGCAACCAGCTCAGAAGTATCTTTCAATGTGTACCCTAACCTCCGCGACAATTCAGAAGTAAACTCTTTGTTATTCAAAATGTAAGCCTTTAAATTGAACTACGGTGCTATATTAGCAAATCTTCTTCACATATGCAAGAAGATAAGGAAAAATCTTTAAATTATTCGTCCAAAAAGGTCGAAATCATCGGAATTTACTATCTCTACGTGGTAAAAGTTACCTATATGCAACGCCCTGTCTCCACGCTCAATCAAAACCTCAGGATCCACTTCGGGAGAATCAAATTCTGTACGTCCAATATAATATTCGCCTTCCAGCCGGTCAATGATTACTTTCATCTGCCTGCCTACTTTCTCCGCACTCAACTCCCCTGAAATGCCTTGTTGAATAGACATTAACTCATCCAAGCGCGCTTGTTTCACTTCCTGGGGAATAGAATCCTCATATTCAGCAGCGGCATACGTCCCTTCTTCTTCCGAATACGCAAAAGCCCCCATTCTATCGAAACGCACTTTACGGACAAACTCTTTCAGCTCCTCAAAATCGGCTTCAGTTTCTCCTGGATGCCCCACCATCAGTGTAGTACGGAGATGGATACCGGGAACCTCCTCACGGAATTGTTCTATCAGCTTATACGTCTCATCCTTCGTCACATGGCGGCGCATCTTTTGCAGCATATTGTCGCTGATATGTTGCAGGGCAATATCCATATATTTGCATACATTGTCACGCTCGCGCATCACACGGAATAAATCAGTCGGAAAATGTGCCGGATAGGCATAATGCAAGCGTATCCACTCCACTCCGGGAATATCCGAAATCCGCTCAACAAGCTCGGGCAACATTTGCTTCTTATATAAATCTACTCCGTAATAGGTCAACTCCTGGGCTATAACCTGGAATTCCTTTACACCCCGTGCAACCAGATACTTCACCTCGTCAAGTATTTCCTCCATCGGGCGCGACACATGCCGTCCCGTAATGATGGGAATAGCACAATAAGAACATTTACGGTCACACCCTTCGGATATCTTCAAATAGGCATAATGCTTGGGAGTGGTCAATGTGCGCTCTATGTGCAGCTCGTCATGATAGGCCTTTCCCAAATCCTGCAGCAACTCTCTCCAATTGAATTTACCATAGAATTTATCCACCTGGGGAATTTCAACGGCCAATTCCTTCAGATAACGTTCCGAAAGGCAACCCATTACATAAAGCTTCTCCAAGTTTCCTTCCTCCTTGGCCTGCGCAAATTCCAGAATCATATTAATGGATTCCTCCTTGGCGTCACCGATGAAACCGCAAGTATTGATTACGGCAATCTGTCCCTTCGGTCTTTCCGCATCATGTGTCACATGGAATCCCACTTCCTCCAACTGACGCATCAAATGTTCCGAATCCACCAGGTTTTTAGAACATCCTAAAGTGATGATATCTATAGTCTTCCGTTTCATGCATTCTCCCCGAACAGTGAATCAACAAATTCCTTTTTACGGAACACCTGCAAATCTTCCATTCCTTCACCCAATCCAATATATTTAACCGGAATTTTAAACTGGTCTGAAATGCCGATGACTACGCCACCCTTGGCTGTTCCGTCCAACTTTGTAACAGCCATTGCCGTAACCTCCGTTGCCAGAGTGAACTGCTTGGCTTGTTCGAATGCATTCTGTCCGGTTGAGCCATCCAACACAAGCAACACCTCATTCGGAGCATCAGGAACAACCTTCTTCATCACATTCTTGATTTTCGTCAGTTCATTCATCAAACCGACTTTATTATGAAGGCGTCCTGCCGTATCTATAATTACCACATCGGCATTATTGGCAGTTGCGGAACTCAGTGTGTCAAAAGCGACAGAAGCCGGGTCAGCACCCATTTTCTGCTTTACAACAGGCACACCTACCCGTTCACCCCATATCACCAACTGCTCCACAGCAGCAGCACGGAAAGTATCGGCAGCACCCAGATAAACAGACTTTCCGGCTTTCTTGAACTGATAAGCCAGTTTGCCAATCGTAGTAGTCTTCCCTACACCATTGACGCCCACTACCATAATGACGTATGGTTTCTTCGCAATCGGTGCTTCAAAGTCATCCACATCCTCCGAATTATTCTCTGTAAGCAACGCTGCGATTTCATCACGTAAAATATGATTCAGCTCAGTGGCATTCATATATTTGTCGGCTGCTGCACGCTTTTCGATACGTTCAATAATTTTCAGTGTCGTTTCCACGCCCACATCCGAAGTTATCAACACCTCTTCCAGATTATCCAATACTTCATCATCAACTTTTGACTTTCCTGCCACAGCACGCGCAATCTTGCCAAACACACTTTCTTTGGTCTTAGATAATCCTTTATCTAATGTTTC
>ULVY01048961.1_pt1 | contig 30137 bp, 35 predicted proteins | sample 1959861 | NCBI WGS metagenome assembly ULVY01 (sample SAMEA4835798, study PRJEB28245) | human gut metagenome | biome: gut microbiome; material: fecal sample | place: Denmark | collected 2008
TTTAAAAGTAAAAGATTTACGACTAATGAATCCTATGGAAGAAGGGGTGGCACACATGATGATATCGTATTCGCTTTACTTTAGGGATATTAACAAATTTTATGAATTATTAACACTTTTGGGTTATAAAATATGATGTATAATGAAATAGCTACTGGATATTTTACAAACCTAGTAAAAGACTATGGCTTGGAATATCTAGGCAGAAGTAAAGAAGGAAAAGGTTGGGAAGGTATTTATAGAGATAAAAATGGGCAATTGTATGCTATAAACTATGCGGATTATATGGGTGGTGGACTAGATATATTGTATACAATAGATACAATACCGGAATTAGAAGTTAAAAATAGTTAAATTATGTTAAAAGAATTAACAATTAAAGAGGTAGAAGCTATCCTTAGTAAGGAAAATAATGTGTATGGGATAGATAGTATTGGAGATCATGTATATAAAATACCTAATTTAGGATATACAGGACCTAAAGGTGCTACTAGATTTGTTAATGAATTAAGACAACAGATCAATGAATTATCTACGAAACTTTCGTAATTATATTAAATAATCCTAAATAATGTTAAAATGACACGTTGTGAATGGCTAGAAGAACATGGTTTTATTAATATAAAAGACCATTTAAATGGTAATTGGAACTATAGAACTTATCAAAAAATATACGAAAATGGTGATCTCATAGAAGTAGATATTGAAATAGATTCAGAAAATTATTTTATGGATGAGTATTTGGTAAATTGTGAGTTATTCTGTAAGAATAAAAATGGTACTCATGATAGCTTTACTCTAAAATAAAAATTTATTATTAAAGAAAATGGAACAAAATTAGATTGTAATACGTTCCTACATCCAGAGTAGGGTATAATAGTAGTTTAAATGCAGTTAAATAGTAATAAAACCATTACTCTTACTCTAGATATATCAACTAATACTACATAGTATGTACGATGATGAAGAATATGAATTCTACGAAGCAGTAGAAGATGTTATTGACAGTTTGTGGGAAAATGAATTAGAAGAAATTGACGAAGAATTTGACTACTAATTATGGGGGAACCAGAAGCTTACGAAGCCTTAAGAAATGGCTTTATAGAGATAAATAACAAAAAGTATACAATAATCAAGCACCCACAAGGATTTTGTGATGGCTGTTGTTTTCAAGATAAAGATTGTCCAATACTAGCACATAAAGTTTGTTGTACTGGTGGTGTAATTTTCAAAGAACAATAGAACAAAAATTAATTAAGCACGTTTAGGCAACATGGAGCAAGATAAGATATTAGAAACTGTATTAGCAGGTTTAGATTATACTCCTACTAAGGATATGATTGTAAAACCCTTAGAAGATGAGTATGTAGAGAAAGAAATTATTAAGCCAGTACATACTGGAAAGAAAGATGAAAATGGATATGAGATCACAGACAGTGAAACTGTCAAGGAAAAGGTATTAACTATCTTCAGAAAAGGTATTGTACTTTCCCTTCCATCAGGATATCAATGGTCTGATCCTGACAATCATCCTGAAGTAGGTGATGTAGTTGCATATCCTAGGAAATCGTCAATTGATTTTGATCTATTCAAAGATAGTCAATTGGTAAATCCTTATAATGTAGTAGCTTATATTAGGAAAGATAAATATTTTAAAGACTAAGCGTAGTCTTAATTAATCGTGGTTGTAGTTGGATGTACTAGGGGTTAGCATAAAGTTAACCCCTTTTTTATTGTATAAAATTTGCAACTTTTTTTGAATATTTGCGTTATGTGAATATGATTAAAGAAATGATAAATAACATGTTGGGTGAGTACTCAAAGTTCATTCAAATACAAGATGATGGTACAGTTAAGGTATTTGTTCCAGAAGACGTTAATAATCCTTCTATGAAAAATGCTACAGAATTAACATTATCTAAGAATGAAGCAATTAGTCTCATGGGTTTAGTAACCCAACCCAAACAATACGAAGTATGTGATTCTTCAAACAATTGCAGAATCATATCTGAAAAAGATCCTGATTTTGACGTAAACAAGTGGATTAAATTAGCACTTGGAACTATTAAAAAATAAATACTATGTCAGATTACCGAGTTACTATTACAACAGTCAGGGAAAAATGCCCATTTGATGCTAAACGGAAAAGCAAAGAATACTGCAAAGTATGTAAAGCTTGGAAAGATCCTTGTTCAGGATTAGGTATAGAAACTACGATTTCTTCAAGAAAAATTGGAGAAGATAAAATGAAACAAATAATAAATATCATTAAATAATTATGATTACAGAATATAAAGTTATTAAACCTTTTGGTGTATTAAAATCAGGTGATATCCTTACTTTGGATAATGATATGTATACGTTCTCTGATGAGAAATCTTCTGACTCACAAAATTATTATTCCCAAGTAAACGTAGCTGTATCATGTGATATGATTGAGGAATATGCTAAAAGTGGTTTAGTTGAGCCAATTGAAAATGTTACTGTTGAATCTAATGATGAGAAGAAAATCAGACAGATTCGTACTATTATTGCTCAATTGAAGAATACTTACAATCAACGTAAGAACAATATTGAGAAAAAGTATCAGGAAGGTAAAATTCAAACTTGTGTGAAAGTAGAGCATGATACTGTATATTTCAATATGATGAAATTGTTAAATAAACTCGAGGCAATCATAAATGAATAAACTAGTAAAAACCGTATCAAATGAAGAATTGATACCAGAGTTTTTACAAGCGCTTAATGGAATACTTAGGTTAACTGATAGGGAACTTGAATTAATGGCTACACTTATTAAAATGGATATGGAATACGTTAAGGAACCTAATACAAATAAGAATGTAGCAAACAGATATAATAGAAAATATATCATTGAGAATTTAGGTATTACTAAGGATAACCTAAGTAGATACATTAAGTCTTTCAAAGAGAAGGGTATTTTGATAGCTGGACCTGCTGAAGACGAACTTAGCGTAAATAAGGCTCTGATACCAGTTGTTATTGGAGATCGTTTGCAACTAACGATAATACTGAGAATAAAATGAAATGTTTAGATATAAAAACAGGTTCCATTCTTATCTATAAGAAATATGGTTTACTAAAATGTTGGTGGAATAAATTAATGAGAAAAGAATTACCATTTAATAAGTATACTCTTTACTTTGGAAATTCTTCTATGTTTGTAGAAACCACGAACATCAAAGTAAAAGAAAAAGATAGATATATAATTTTAGAACCTATCAAACCATATAGTAAAAAGGAAGAAAAAGCTCTTAAGTTAGAAGTAGTAGAACACGTTATGATGAACAACGACACAAAGGATGTGTTTAGTGTGATAAATATAATTAGACCTTCTACAATAGACGTAGAATCATTTACAATCGATGGTTTGCTTAAAAATAAATACTATAGAATAGTATATGATTCAAAAGGAAAAAACTTCTAATATCTATATACAATTAGCAAATAAATATAATATTCCACATCAAGTAGTAGAAGTAATTTGTAATCACCCGTTTAAATTTGCAAATAGAGTTATTTCAAATGATGAAGATACTAAAACAATAATGTTTGGGTATTTATTCAAAATCAAACCAAAAAGAAAGTATGAAAAAACCAGAGAGAATGAAGAACAAAACAACTAAAGCTTTTCTATATCAAAATCTATATCCTGTAAATCTTTATGTTACTACTCTGGATGATTGGGAAGATGCTTGTGATTTTTTTGATTTCTTTCTTACTACCAAAGAACTTAGAAATGATGAACCAGAAAGAGATTGTCCCAAACTAAGTAGTATAATGGGAGCTACGTTCTTAGTTAGAGAGAAGAATACTAGAGCAGTAGGAATATTGATAGCATTAGATGACTTCCATTGTTCTACTTTAGCTCACGAATCAATACATTATGCAGATGCCGTATATGATTATTTATCAATGAACGCTGAAGGATACAATGAAGGAAATGAACAATATGCTTATTTAGTTACTTGGTGTGTGGAACAACTTGAAGATTTTATAGAATGCAAAAGGAAGGAAAAAAGAATGACAAGAAAGATGACAAGACAAGATGGGAATTAATGCCTCTTGATTGTCTTGAAGATATTGCCAGAGTATATACAGAAGGTGCCAAGAAGTATGGTGATAATAATTGGCAGAATCTAGAGAATGGTTATGAAAGATACAAAGGTGCATTGTTAAGACATTTATACGCTTCTACTTATGAAGAATTTGATTCAGAAACTAAAGTAAGGCATGAAGCAGCAATAGCATGGAATAGTATTGCATTATTATACTATGCAAAGCATGGAAGAAAAACTAGACAAGATACTACTGAATCAACAAGTGATACTACTGTATCTAAGACAGATACTACAGGACACGAATCGTAGTCAATTTGCAGAAGATTATGCTGCAAACTTAGCAGCTCAAATGACAGAAATAATATTAGGACACAATATAGTAAGAAAATAATATGGAATTAAAATTTAAGAAATTACAAGAAGACGCAGTATTACCTAGTTATGCTAACCCTAATGATGCTGGTTTAGATTTAACGGCAGTATCCTTTACTCAGGAATTTGATAAGAGTGGTAAGTTAGTATTAGTATATCATACAGGTTTGTCAGTAGAGATTCCTGAAGGTCATGTGGGTTTGATCTTTATGAGATCGTCTATTTCTCAGAGATCTATGTCAATGTGTAATGCAGTAGGTATTATAGATTGTGACTATAAAGGTGAGATTCTTGTTAAATTCAAGATTACTACAGATGCTCTTCCTACAATCTATCAACCAGGTGAAAAGATTGCTCAGTTAGTAGTAATGCCTTATCCGAAGATGGAGCCTGTAATTGTAGAGGAATTAGCAGGCGAAGATCGTGGTGGTGGATTTGGTTCAACTGATAATAAAGAAGAAAATGAGAATGCAGAACAGGGACGAGAAAGCGGAGCAACTGAAGGAGATAATCAATCAGTACAGTAAAAATCCAGAGTATGTTAATGCATTTTATACTAAACAAGAAGCAGTAGATGCATTGAATAGACATTATAAAAACAGATACATTAAAATAAATTTAGATTAATATGAATACGTATATTTATACAGGTGGCAGCTCATTGTTAACAATGAAGGATAACGATATTAAGAATTTTGATACTATTAGTAATCACTACTTAAATATTGATTGGGCTTGGGTAATTGAGGAAGATGGTACCTTTGTAGCTAATGAAAAAGAGTATGATGTAAAAGCTGGTGATGTAATCATGGTTCTCTATGCTGGTTATAGAGAAAAAGAAGTACCAGTTGAAGATAGAAGAAAAGTTAGAGATTTTGTTATTATGAGAAATGAAGATTTTTATAATAATTATAAATTGAATAAAGAATACGATCAAAATCGTAATATGAAGGGTTGCGATTGTTGCGAAGCTTGTGTTAAGGAAGCCTAAAAATGAATTTAGCAGATATAGTTGGTGGACAAGTAGTCATACATCCAGATATGTTGGCTATCCCACCATTCAAAAAACTTTGGGATTCATTCAAAGATAAAGATTTAGCAACGAAATATTTATGGTACATAGTACTTAAAAACAAATACGATTCTCCTTATGTAGAAACTATGGAGAGAGATCTAATAGAACCTACATTAAAGAAAGAACTATTTGGAAATGAAAACTATGAATTACCAGAAATAGTAATACAAGCAGAAGATAGTTGGAAAAGTAGAACATACTCCTTACTTGAGTATATGTTAGATGGATTACTATTAAAACTTGAAGGTGCTGCTAAATACTATCACTTATCTAAAGATGACGAAATGGATTTAGATTCTATTAAAAAGCTTACAGATGGTGCTAAGAATATGGCTGGAGTAATAGAATCAATTGTGAAACTTAAATCTCAAGTAAGAGCAGAAGAGATTAAGAATAGCAAAGTTAGAGGCGGTGGAGAAATGAACCCATTTGAATTGGTAAAAAAGAAGTTGTAGAAAATACGACACAATAAAATACATTATAAAAACCTGCCCGTTAAGGGCTTAAAGAAATTGCAATTATGGCTAAAACTAAAACTAGTAAAAAGAATACTAAACCGACAATGATTATTTTTGATTTTACTGAGGTATATAACAACATGAAAGCAGAGCAAGAAAGAGATTTGGCTGAAGCTGCTGCTTATGCTATATCACACATGGATGAAAAAACAGAAAATAATCACACTACTAAAACTAGTTTATGGCAGAAAATTAAGAACCTGTTTAAACGAAGAAAGTAATTTATGATTGATTTCACAAAGAAAATCAAAAATTCTAATAAATTCAGCAACCCGAGAGAAATCTCGGGCTTTGTTGTATAATGTAAATGATTATGTGTAAATCTGGAATACCTTTAAAAGACGTTAAAAGCAGCGAATGGAACTACTCAGGAATTTATAAAATTACTAACATTGTTAATGGAAAATGTTATATAGGGCAGTCGATAAACATAAAACAGAGACTCATAAAACACTATAACAACTTTTTAAATCATCAAGAAGCAAAAATATATAAAGCAATCAATAAATACGGGATTGATTCATTTGAAGTACAAATTGTGGTTATAATAAATACGTTTGGTAAATCGAGTAGTGAAATCAAAAATGAACTAAATGCTCAAGAATGCTTTTATATTAATTTATACGATTCGTACAAAAATGGATACAACAGTACACCTGGTGGTGATTCTGGAAGATTGGGTTTCAAACACTCTCAAGAAACGATAGAGAAATTAAAGGCATCCCATAAAAATTACATACCAAAAGCCGCAAAAGACAAAATGAGAATAGTGTATTGTTATGATTTAAAAAACAAAGTAACAATATGCGTACCAAGCATTAATTCCGCATTTTTGCGAACTGGAGCAGATTATAGGAGTATAAGTCAAATTTGTAATAATCATAATTATAGACAGGGTGGTAGAACCATTTCACGAAAACGATATTTGTTTTCATTTTCTCAAGAAGAATTAGAAGACAGAGTAAAACATTATTTCGAAAATGATAGATTTCAACAAAAAAATCAAAAATTCTAACAAATTTCGCTCTCCGGCGCTAACTTATATAGAGTCGGGGTCTTATTGTTCCTTCCCAAAAGGTACATCAGAGTATTTCAATTTTTGGGAAACAGAAATGGATAGATGCATCAATGGTTATACTGCAGATGATGGAGATTACATCACTGGGTATAACTATTTTTATTTGAACTACTGTCCAATTCAAAGAATTGTATACAAAAATAAAAAGAATAAACAAGGTCAAGAAGAGCTAATAAAAGTTAGAGAGTTAGCATTTCCTGATTTTTATGATTATGACTATTACTATTTTCAAGCTATTGAAATTGCACAAGATCAAGGTAAACACTTATGTGTAGCAAAAGCTAGACGTAAAGGTTACTCGTATAAAGGTGGTTCTATGCTTTGCCGTAATTTCTTTTTAATACCTGGCTCTAAGTCTTATGTATACGCATCAAACAAACAATATCTTACAGATGATGGTATTCTTACTAAGGCTTGGGATTACATGGACTTTATAGATGAAAACACTGCATGGGGTAAAAAACGACAAGCTGTAAACACTAGCATGCGTCGTAGAGCTTCTATGATTGTAACTGATAACTTTGGTAATAAAATTGAAGTTGGTTACAAATCAGAGATAATAGGTGTATCATTGAAAGATAACCCAGATGCTGTACGTGGTAAAGCAGGTATGTTAATACTTTGGGAAGAGGCAGGTACTTTCCCAGAACTTAAAGCAGCATGGCAAATTGCTAGACCATCTGTAGAACAAGATGGCGTTGCTTTTGGTCTCATGATTATGTTCGGTACTGGTGGTGACGAAGGTCCTGCAGTAATGACATTACGTGAAGCATTTTATAACCCTAAATCGTACAATTGCATAGGTTTTGAAAATATATGGGATGATGGTATCCAGAGTAAGGAATGTGGCTTCTTTATACCTCAACACACTAATTTGGATATACGTGATGAAACTGGTAAACGATTGTATATGGATGAGGATGGTAATACTCTTCATGACAAAGCAAGACAGTTTATTTTAAATCTACGTGAAGAAGAATTAAAAGAAGCTACTAGTTCTCAACAAATAGATAGATATGTAGCAGAACACTCTGAATCCCCAGCAGAAGCATTTACTGAATTATCTGGTAACATATTTCCAAAGAAAGAATTACAAAAACAATTAGCAAGGATAAGAACTAATACTAAGTTACAAAATCACAAACAAGTAGGTACACTTACTTTGGTTAATGGAGAGATAATTTGGAATGTACAGAAGACGGGAGATATAACCGAATTTCCATTACCAAAGAACTCTGATCCTACTGGTAAAATAGTTATATGGGAACACCCAGTTAAAGATGCACCATTTGGTTTATATATAGCTGGTATTGACCCATATGATCACGATCAATCAGGTACTAATTCATTAGGTTCTTGTTTTATATATAAACGTTTTCAAGACTTTGAATCATATTCAGATATCATTGTAGCAGAATATACAGGTAGGCCAAAAACTGCTGAAGAGTTTTATGAAAATGTTCGTAAGTTACTTATTTACTACAATGCAAAAGCAATGGTAGAAAACCAAAACACTGGTTTATTTACTTATTTCAATAACAAACATTGTAGCCATTTACTTGCTGATCAACCAGACATCATTAAAGATATTGTTAATAATTCTACAGTAAATAGACGAAAAGGATGTCATATGAATAGAGAGATCAAACTTTGGGGAGAAGGTAAGATCAAAGAATGGCTGGAAGAACTTAGAGATCAAAAGCAATTAGGTTTAAATACTGTACTATCTGAACCATTCCTTGAAGAACTTATTCAATATAATGACAAAGGAAACTTTGATAGGGTTATGGCATTTATGCAGGTAATGGTCTATAGAGAACAATTGTATAATATACAAGTAAAGAAGAAAGAGGATGTTGAAAAGAAAATGAGATTGTTTGATAAACCGTTGTTTAAAAATACAGATGATTCATTTACATTCACGCCTTTAAATAATAACACAACCACATTTATGTTTACTAATTAATATGGAAAGAACAGTCAACTCATTTCCTATCCAAAGACTACCACTCAGTAAAAAAACCGAAGAATGGCGAAAAGACTGCGTGGATTACATTATTGGAATATCTGGCATAGCTTCGTCCGAAAGTATACCTGATGAAGAAGAAATGCAAAGCTATTATGATTTATATAATAGTATATACAATGAAAAAGACCTAAAGTATGTTACAAATCCTTTCAATCAAGATGATGGCTTTCCAGCAATGGCACAGGATTATAATATCATACGTCCAAAAGTAGATCTATTATTAGGTGAAGAAACAAAACGTCCATTTAACTTTAGAGTGTGCCGTACTAGTGATATTGCTAGTAGTGAAGTACAAGACAAAGCTAAACAGATGCTGTTGAATTATATGCAAGCTGCTATGCTTGCTAAATTAAGCCCAGAAGATCAAGCTAGATTTCAAGAAGGATTACAAACAGGCGAAATTCAAACACCAGAACAAATACAGAAGTATTTAACAAAGGATTACAAAGATGCAGCAGAAACAACAGCATATCAAAGCTTATTATTCTTACTTAAGAAAGAAAACATTTCTCATGAATTTATGAAAGGTTTTAAAGATGCACTTGTTGCAGGACTTGAAGAATATTACATAGGAATTAGAAATGGTGAACCAGTTATTAAAAGAATCAATCCTAAAGATTTTAAGTATCCTGCAGAAGAAGGTATTGAATTCATTCACGATGCATCTTGGTGTTGTTACAGATCATTAATGTCGTGGAGCCAGATATACGATCAGTTTTATGATAAACTAGATGAAAAGCAATTGAACGAATTGTTAGAAATAGTAGATCAAAAACCTACATCTGGATTTGGTCCAGACAAAAGTCCAGTAGATGATTTTGTTCATTATAACTTAAAATCATACAATAAATTACCAGACCATAATCCTTATGGAGATCCAGATAACATTGTAGTTTATCATGTATGCTGGAAATCACTTAAAAAGATAGGGTTTGTTACAATAATAGATCCTGAGACAGGTATGCCGGATGAAATACAGGTAGATGAATATTATAAACCTACTGGTGAAGAAATCAATGTTGAATGGAAATGGATTATTGAAGCATGGGAAGGATACAGAGCAGGTGATGATCTTTACTTTGGTATGCAACCATTAGAGTACCAATTCCGTAGAGGAGACAATTTAAATAGTGCTAAATTACCATACACTGGTGCAGCTTATAGTAATACAAATACTAAAGCCAAGTCATTAGTTGCTATTATGAAACCACTACAATACATGTATATCATACTTTGGTATCGTCTTGAAATGGCAATAGCTAGAGACAAAGGAAAAATACCTGTAATAGATGTTACTCAAATACCTAAGAGTATGGGTATAGATGTAGATAAGTGGATGCATTACTTAGGGGCACTTGGTGTAGCATTTGTCAATCCATACGAAGAAGGTTGGGACATTCCTGGTAGAGAGGGTGGTAAACCATCACCATACAATCAGTGGACTTCTATTGATGCAAGTATGTCTAATACTATTAATACGTACATTCAATTACTTGCAAAGATTGAAGAAATGGTGTCTGAATTGTCCGGAGTAACAAAGCAAAGACAAGGATCTATTTCTAGTAATGAGTTAGTGGGTAATGTAGAAAGATCTGTAGTTCAATCTGCTCATATCACTGAACCGTGGTTTTGGTTGCACAATCAGATTAAAACGCACGTGTTGTCAATGTTATTAGATAGTGCTAAGTTTGCATGGAAAGATGACAAGAAATACTTAAATTATATATTTGATGAAGGTACTAGAACATTCTTAAGAATGGATGATAATTGGTCATATGAAGACTTTGATATTTTTGTAACTGATAGTACTAAAGAAAGTCAAGCTATTGAACAACTTAAGAGTCTTGTACAGCCGGCTATGCAAAATGGTGCATCATTGTTAGATGCTGCTGAAATATTTACTAGTGACAATCTGAGTGTAATTAAATCCAAATTACAAGATATAGAAAACAACAGATTGGAGCAACAACAAGCAATGCAAGAACAAGAAAATCAACAACAGCAACAGCTTGTTGAAATGCAGAATCAAGTTAAGGAAGAAGAACTTATGCTTAAAGAAGCTGAACTTGATCTTACTAAATATAAGATTGATCAAGACAATGCTACTAAGATTACTGTAGCTCAATTAAATGCTTATAGAGGATCTGAGAATATGGATCAGGATATGAATGGTATACCAGATCCTATTGAGATTGGTAATCAAGAAATAGCTAGACAAAAAGCTGTATCTGATGCTATGAGCAAACAAATGGATTTAGCTAATAAAGCTAGAGCTGAAGAAAATAAGAAAGAACTTGAAAAACGTAAAATTGCTGCACAAGAAAAGGCTGACAAGTTAAAAGCTACAATTGAAAAAGAAAAAATAGCTCTTGAAAATAGAAAATTGCAAGAGGCTAAGAGGTTGCAGAAGATGAAAGATGATGCAGCTTATAAGAGAGAACAATTAAAAGCAAAAACTGCTTTAAAAAATAAAGTAGTTGGTGAATCTAAATCTAAAAAATAGGAGGACTAATTATGGCTTGTAAAGGAGGCTCTAAAAAGGGCGGAAAAGGTAAACCAGGTAAGACAGGTAAATAAATATTACTAGTATGAAATGGAAAGATTTATCTCTTAAAGAGAGAAAACAAATATACGATAGTGTCAGGGCAAATAACCCTGATGCTACGTATCTTGATATCAAGCAACAATTTGATTCCATTCCTGCATATCAAGATGGTAAAGGTAAGACCATAAACAAAGCAGATTTACCACCTGAATATAGGACTGGTACTCCTGAATACTTTGAAAGACAAAGGAAAATATCAGGTGCAGTTAATACAGTTCAACCAGAAGCCTATATTACTCCAGCTGGATACATTAAAGATGCAGTTAATTTTATTGAAGATTCTGGTAAAATTACAAACTGGAGTACTCCTGTAGACGAAAATATGATTTTGGAATATATGAGAAATCCGACATCAAATAAAATGGTTAAGAATCAATATGATTTGTATAGAAATAAAAACGAGTATATTGATAGATTGAACAAACTAATTCCTATGGAAATTTTAATGCCATTAGGTGGTGCTGGATTTGTAGGTCATGAACTAAATAAAGAATAATCAATATGGAAAATTTATACCCAGTATACCCAATTCCTTCTTATAAAGACGGAGGTATACACATCAAGAAAAAGAATCGTGGGAAGTTTACGGCAGCGGCTAAAAGAGCAGGAATGGGTGTTCAAGCATATGCCAAAAAAGTATTAAAAGACCCAAATGCAAGCCCAACTTTAAAGAAGAGGGCAAATTTTGCTAGAAATTTTGGAAGCAGAAAGAAAAAATAACAATTACAATCTAATTATAATTAATTATGGAAAACAATAGTAACGATACACTATTTGGATTTACAGCTATAACTGATATATTCACTGAACAAGTTGGTAACACCATCTCTCAAGACGATGATATTGATGATGAAGAATTAGAGAGACTAAAACAAGAGTCTGCTAAAGCTAGACCTGCTACTCCTGGATCTAAAAATAAAAAGACAGAAGAAATAGAAGAAGAGGAAGAAGTAGAGGAAGAGGAAATCGATGAAGTTGAAGAGGAAGAAGTAGAAGAACCTAAGAAATCTAAGAAAGCCTCTAAGAAAAAGGATAAAGAAGAGACTGAAGAAGAGGAAACCGAAGAAGAAATTGAAGAAGAGACTGAAGAAGATGAAGTTGAATCTAAACAAGTATCTGCTTTATTTGATGCAATTGCTGAAGAATTAGAATGGGATTTTGATGAAGAAGAGGAAGAAGAAAAACCAAAGACTGTAGAAGAATTGGTTAAGTATTTTAAAGAAGTAATCGAAGAACAATCTACTCCAGAATATGCAAGCGAAGATGTTGCAAAATTAGATGAATTTGTTCGTAATGGTGGTAAGTTAGAAGATTATTTCTCTATTACTCCGGACATTGATGTTGACAATGTTGATATTGAAAATGAAAATGAGCAAAAGATAGTATTGAGAGAGTTACTAGCTAGAAAAGGTTACAGTGACAAACAAATTGCTAAGAAAATCGAAAGATTTGAAGATGCTGGAGTATTAGAAGATGAGGCTAGAGATGCGGTTGAGGAACTTCAAGAGATTGTTGCAAAAGAGAAAGAAGAGCTATTAGAGCAACAAAGAATCAAAAAGGAGGAAATGGTGCAGCGCCAACAAAAGTTTTTTGATGACGTTGTCGGTGAAATAAAGTCCTTGGACAATATACGTGGTATCAAAATACCAGCTAAGGACAAGAAAGAATTATTGGCTTATATATTTAAAGCCGACGCTAGTGGAAAGACCCAGTACCAAAAAGACTATTCCAAGAGCGTAAAGAATTTAATAGAGTCAGCTTATTTTACAATGCGAGGTGACACTTTGTTAGATGCTGCCAAAAAACAGGGTACTAGCTCTGCTATTAAAAATCTGAAAAATAGTCTCAGATCAACAGGCGTTAGTAAAGGTACTAAGAGAATTAATACAAGTTCATCTAACTCTATTTTTAGTCGTGCAGTACAACTACTTTAATTAAAAATAAATTACTAACATTTATATGGATAACGGAATTTTAAATAATTTACAGATCGGTAGAGGTAAATGGTTCTCAGATCTTGTTGATGAGAATATGATTTCAAATGCAATGCTTACTAGACCGTATGAAGTAACCCGTGTTATTTCTTATGTATTCGGTTCTAAAGATGATGGTTATAGCACTTCTTTGGATGCGATTACTGGTGGTCTTGGTAATGTAATGACAATTGACCAAAGAGACTACGAATGGTCTGTAATGATTGATAGCGATAGAGCTGTGACGATTCGCTCTGCAAAATGGCAGGGAACAGAAATCACTGCTGCAAATGCTAGCACAGTTATGGCAGGTTTGGGTAACACACCTATCATGTTGTGGTTAGAGGACAAATGGTTTGGTCCTGGTGCAATTTTGGAATTTGATAATAGAGAGTATCAAGTACGTGTTTCTGGTGCTCCTTATCAAGATGGTAATGAATGGGTTTATACTTGTTTCATTGCAGATGGTCAATCTAACTCTTATATTCCTGGTGAATATTTGTTAGCCGGTCGTCAAGTATCTCGTTTAGCTTCTGCTTACGAAGAGTACAGTGAAGAGGGTGATATCCTGAATTATAATACTCATTTCAAGATGAGAAACTTCTTGTTTACGACTCGCTTGGATTATGATATTACAGGTACAGCTTATTCTACAGTACTTTGGATTGCTTTGAAAGATCCTAAAACTGGTAAGACTTCTTACTTGTGGTCTGATTATCAGGAATGGAAGGCAATGCGTGAGTGGTCTAAGAGATGTGAGAGAATGATGGTTTACTCTAAGTCTAATGTAAATAAAGACGGTTCTACTTCATTGTTAGGTACAAATGGTCGTCCGGTTTACATTCCTGCAGGTTTGTTGCAACAGATTGCTCCGTCTAACAGACGTTACTACACTGAGTTAACTCCGGAATTGTTGGAAGACTTCTTGTTTGATTTGTCTTACAATATCTTAGGTACTAACGAACGTAAGTTTGTTGCTTTAACTGGTGAAATGGGTATGAAAGAATTTGACCGTGTATTGAAACAAAAAGCGGCTACGATGAACTTGATTGATACGAAGTTTATCAGTGGTTCTGGTCAGGCTTTGGTTTTAGGTGGTCAGTTTGTAACATACAAGATGACAAATGGCATCGAGTTGACATTGAAACATTTCCCGTTGTATGATGATCCTACTTATAATCGTTTGTTACATCCGGTATCTGGTAAACCACTGGAATCTTATAGAATGACATTCTTGGATCTTGGTAGACGTGATGGTCAAGCTAATATCGTTAAGGTTGTTCGTAAGGATCGTGAAATGGTTATCTGGAATACTTCAGGTTCTGTAGCTCCAGGAACTGGTTACTCCAAGAATAAATCCACAGTAAGATCTAATGCAAAGGACGGTTACTCTGTTCACTTCTTAGGTGAAATGGGTATCATGCTTCGTGATCCCAGGGCATGTGGAGAGTTAATCATGGAAGTTGAAGATTAATAAAACAGGGGTGATTAAGTTCACCCCTTTTATTTAAAACTTATAAATTATGGATATTATATTAAAATTCGCCCGTACAAATCCATGGGCTGGAATAGCTAAGTATAAGAATTGTAAAGATTATATCAGTACTTACTGGACAAGATCTGGTAATAGATATACTGGTTTAACCCCAGAAGATGCTAGACGTTTGGAGAAAGAAATGGGATATGAAGAAGGACATTTATCTCCACAAAGTGGATTCTGGAAAACATATGCAATCGGTTTAGGCGCAAGAGATAAAGTTTTACATACAGAGAGGCCTGAAGATGAACTTGCATATTTATTTTTAAAAGGACACAAAAGAGTAGCAAATGGAATCAATAATCTTAAACCTACTCACGATTATGTTCTTGTAAATAAAGAAATTGAAGCTGAAGAAGCTAACAAAAGAAATAAAGCTAAACGTGAGGCATTCTCTGAATTTAATAAGATGTCAATTGAGGAAATGCGCAAATGTTTACGCTTATATGGTCACAAGACTGATAATATCAGTAATGAGCTAGTTGAAAGTAGTTTATTTGATCTTATTGAAAATAATCCTGACAAGTTCTTCTTGATTTGGGTAAACAACAAAGTAAGAGATACTCAATACATTATTGAAGCAGCTATTTCAAAGAATGTAATTCGTAAGTCTAAAAACATCTATTACTATGGTACTGACATCATTGGTAGAAGTTTAGAAGATGCTATTGCTTCATTAAATGATAAAAAGAATCAGGATATCAAAATGACTATACTTCAAGAAATCGAATCTAAGTAAAAGTAAACATGACAGTATTAGAAGCACATATAGCGTTTAAGATTGAAGCAGATAAAAATGCCGTTAATATTGGTATATCTGGTTGTCCATCTTTCTTACCTGAGGAAATTGATTATTGGTTATACACAGCGTATCTAAGTAAGATAGCTACCAAAGCTACTGGGAACAATACTCTTAGAATACCATTTGAAGGTAATGTAAAAAGAGTAGCAGACTTAGAAGGTTTAGTAAAAACTGATAAGGGATTGTCTTTACTAAGTGAATCTATAAGTAATAGACTTACTATGAATAATTTCAAATCTAGTATTACTTATGGTGATGATACTCAAGATAAGCGTATGTACTTCTTAGAAGGAATTTTACATTTTGGTAGTAATAAAATAGCTACAGTAAAACTTATTAGTCACGAACAAGCTACTAGATTCTTAGAAACTTATAATAATAAACCTTGGATTGAAGAACCTGTAGCAATACTGGAAGATAATAAGTTAATAGTATTTATAGATAGGGATCTTATGGTAGGTCCCTATACTATAGATATTACTTATCTAGCATACCCAAGAAAGATTAATAATCAAGATATTACGTCTACTCTAGATGAAATTCCAGAGTATATGCAATATGAAGTAGTTAAACTAGCTGCTGACATGGCAATTGAGAATATTGAATCTCCAAGAACTCAAACACATCCACAGTACGTAGCACAATTATCAGAGTAATATGAGTAGTAAGGAAATGCAAATGGAATTCGAAAGACGAATTCAACTTATTAGCCCAGATCTTATTATAGATGAGAAACCTAACTCTGATCTTATATTTTCAATACTAAATGAAGCTCAAGATAGGTATGTAATGATGAACTATGTTGGTGACGACCAAATGGAAACTGAAACCAATATACATACTAGAAATACAGATTCTATTAAGAGTTTATTAGTAGAAAAAGAGTTAACCGCAACAGGTACTACTCTTAATGGTTTCACAAGATACAGATTACCATATGTACCTACTGAAGAATATTTCTTATATGTACATTCTTTTAGTAAAGTAAAAGGTACATATAAACAATACAAAGATTTTGTTAGAGTAGATAATCAATTAGTTAAGTATAGGGATCTTGGTAAGTTTATTAAAACTGCATACAATACACCTATCATTAGGCAACCTGCTGTTGCATTAGTATCAGATCCTACTACTAAATATAACTATATAGAAGTAGCAGTAGATGCATATACTACATTAGGTAATGTTACATTAACTTACTATAGAAAACCATTAAGATTCAATACTACTGATGGAGCTAGTAAATGTGAACTACCAGAATCAATTCATAGTGAAATTGTAGATTTAGCAGTTAACATGTTTATTACTGAAGGTAAATATAGATTACAAGTAAAACAACCAAATAATCAACAATAATGAAGTATATTGAATTACAAACAGCATTTGAATTAGAAATAGATCAATTAGATGACAATCTAACAAAACCTACTACTTCAGATATTGAGTATTGGTTAATGGCTGGGTTAGATAAATTTATTAAAACTAGATATTCTGGTATTAATTTCAAACAAACTGGATTTGAACAAGATCAAAAAAGAATTGATGATCTTCGTACATTAGTTACTAGAAAATCTTATCAATTTAATACATATCCAGAAGAGTATACAGTTACTCTGCCGGATGATTATATGTTTACTGTAGGAGAAACAGCTGTAATATTTAGTTATGATCATTGCTGGCCTGTGGGTCCAAGTGGTCAACCAAGAACTAAAAATGTAGATGTGTTAGAAGCTACAGTAGAAAATATTGACAGACAAAGACAAAATACTTTGTCAGAATACAGATTACATGGTAGATCAGCTAGACCATTAAGATTGTATGAAGGAAATGAAATCCATTTGTACACAGATGGTAATTACAACATAAGAAATTATATTCTCACTTACTTGAGAACTCCTAAAAGGATTAGTCTTACTGATGCTCCATTTGATGAGTATACAGATATGCCAGCTGCAACTCATAATGAGATAGTTAAGTTAGCGGTAGAGTTGTATTTGGAAAATAAGGCTAATCCAAGATATCAATCGTATATGAACGAAGTTAGTACAATGGAATGATTATACGAAATAGTTTAGTTTGACGAGGAAAGGCTGAAATAAGCTGAGTAGAAAAACTAATAAAATGTTAAGCTAGACGTCTAATTAAAGTTTAACAAAAATAAAAATAAAAATTATGCTTAATCATGTGAATACGGTACTTATTGGTACTGATGCACCTGCATCTTATACGACAGTAGATGCATTGACAGAAGGTCAGATTGCATTATTTGATCAAAATAGAGCAATTGTAAAAGATGCAAATGGAGCAAAAGCTGCTAGTTCATTATACATCGGTGTTTGCGAAGGTAAAGAAGATGTTTATGATGTAAAAGGTGAAAAGTCTACAAAATCAATTATTCGTTTTTCAATGCCGATCATGAAGGGTTCTAAACCCAACATGGTATTTAGTGAATATGTAGCTGCAGCTGAGGACAAAATTGTAATTACTGCTACTGATGTTGCTCCAGAAGTTGGACATCGTTATGTATTACGTTTAGTATACACTGACATTTATGAAGCACCAGGACAATTTACTCATACTTATGAAGTTATTGCAAAGAGTACAAGTGCAACTGATTTGATTACAGCTTTTAAAAACAAGATCAACAAACACAAAGAAGCTAGAGTAGTAGCAACTGGTTCAGCTGCTATACTTACTTTGAATGCAAAAGAAATGCCGTATAATGAAGGTATTATGTTGGATTCAAATTATTCCCAAGTTTCTGTAGAAGCATTTATGTGGAAAACTATTCCTTCTGGGTTGTTGAGTAATGTAATGTATCCTATTGCTAATTTAACGATTGCTAAGACTCAAGGTACTCCTGGTAAAGGTAATCCGAAGATTGTTCGTGATCGTGAAAACGCAGCTCTTGGTTATAGAGGTATTACTCATCGTGCAAACGGTATCTATCCGTACATTGCTCCTGAATTGAAAGCTGATTTAAGTGCTACTTACGATACATTGTCTATCGAATGGGATAACAAATATCTTAGTGATGATAATCAATACATCAAAACAACTCCATTAGCTTGTGAATTGTATGTAAATGCTGGTGAACTTGAAGACTCTGCATTTATGACAGCTTTAAAAGCTTTTGTAGAAGTTGCTTAATCAAAAAATATAATTCAAACCAAAAAGGGGATTGGGAGTAATATCCCTTTCCCCTTTTATTTTATATACGATTGATATGGAAATGAATGAATCATTGTATTATGCAGAAATAAAACTGCTAACTACGTATTGCCACAACTGCCTAGATAACAAAATGAAGGATAAAATAATGATGTTTCTGTTTAAGAAAACACTTTATGATAATGCTACTACTTTGAATCTTGCAGATGATGCAGAACAGTATTATAATGAAATGCTGAATTTACTTGATATGAGAACGTGTAATTGTACTATTGATGACTGTAAAAATTGTAAAGATGGATATTGCGAATTATGTAAATAAAGTTGGTAAATTGGTTAATCAGTCTACAAAGTACAATGCAAAATTGGATAGAGTTTCGATTACAAATCTAGTACTATTGTTGCATTTAGATAAATTAGCTAAATGGGCAGCTAATAATTTAAATGACGAAGAGTTTCCTATTACTCAGGACGACGTAGATAAAATTATAGGGTATCTTCATTGCTTAAAAAAACAAATGAATTTCTATCCAGAAAAAGATATTGATTCTGATTGTATATTAACTGAAGTAAAGGAACATATAATCCAAGAGTAATATGAATAAAAAGATATCACAATTTGAACTAACAACTAAACTGCAAGAGCAAGATCTCATTACCCTTGTACAAGATGGTAGTAATAAAAATATTACTAGTGGAAGTTTTACTACATCACTATCAGGTACATTTGCTACTAATGAGAGAGTAGATGCTGTAGAAGAAGATGTTGAGATACTAGATACTAAAGTAAATGATAATTATAAAGATCTTAGTAATAAGATAGTAGAAGGAGATACTAGTGTAACTACTAACCTTAATAGTACTATCACTAGTTACTATGATGTATTAAATAATAAGATCATTACTTTAGATACTAAGCATGACACCGATATGTCAGAGATTGGCGGTACTATGCAAGAGTGGATAGATGATATTGATAATAGATCTACATTACAACAATTACAGGATGCTCTCAATAGACTCACAGTAGCTGAGAATACTATTACAGCATTATCTGAACTTATTGCAAATGGGGGTGGTAGTGGATCTGCTCCGGGTTATCATACCCAAAGTACTGCTACAATATTTCCTTTATCTGGTTATTATAAAGCGAATGATGCATCTCCGTTGGCTACATCTGATACATTAAATCAAGCATTGTCTAAACTTGAAAATCAAGTAGAAGCAGTGGCTAGTAGTTCTGGTTCTTTACCTGTAATCAAGTATGGAGAAAGTACACCTCCTGCAGATAACTTCTTATATACTTCTTTAAAGACTGCAGAAGATTATTTAAATAAGCATGGGGATACTGCGGATGGTAAAATAACAATGTTACAAGGTTTACAAGCAGGAAATACATTTCGTTCTGGTTGGGATGGAGTTGGAGCTAGTTTATATCCATTAGGCTCTAAATGGAATATGGAACTAGACAATCTGTTTGTTAGAGGTAATATGACAATAAACGAACTTACAGTAAATGAGATTAAGGCTGTGGGTGGTGATATTCTAGTTACTGTAGCAGATATGAAATGTATCGAAGTAGAAGAATTAGCAGATTCTTATAAATGCTACTTTGATGATCAAGAAGGTACTAAGTATAATCAATTTATAGTTAATGACTTAGCAATATGCCAAAAATTTGATGGTAAAAACGTTAAAAGATATTGGCGTAAAGTAAATGCTACTGGTAGTAATTACATCACGTTGTCTAAAGACGTATGCGAGCCAGGTAGTGGTAAGCCAGAAGCAGATGATGAAATATTACAATTAGGTCATATGTACGAATCTGATCCAGATTACAATTTACAAATGGATGAGAGACGTAACGCAATTTTTATCAGTGCTAAAGGTGATAATGCCCCTAGAATTTCTTACTATAAGAATATTGATACTTTTTCTCTAGCTGATGAGGATGGTGTAGTTCGTGAAAGAGTTGTAATTGGTGGTGATCAAACCAAATTTGTAGGTACAATTTATCAAACTTCTGACACAGGAATCGTTAGAGTACCTGTATATAGAGGTATTTGGGTTTCTGGCAACACTTACTATTATTATGACCAAGTAAGTCATAAAGGTAGTTTATGGATTTGTATGGACCCTAATGGTACTAAAGATGAACCAAATGAGAATGATGATCAATGGCAAAAGCAAGTTTCAAAAGGTGAAGATGGTAAGTCAGGAGACGACAAAGCTAAATGGGTAGAAATTGTAGGTGATAGATTGTTCTTATTTGATACTCCGGATTTCTCAGGAACTCCTACTCCAAGAACTATTCATTTAACTGCGAATGTATATGGAATGGAAAATCCTACATACGAATGGAAAATGCTTAATGCAGAAGGAACCAAATTGTCTGCACAAAGTTCTATAGACTTTCCATATACAGCAATGCCGACAGATTCCCGTACATTAAGTATTCGTTGTACTGTTACAAATTCTGATGGTACTACTTACTATGATGATACTCAATTAGCTAAATTATCAAATGGTGCAGAAGGTCTCGATGCATATTATATTGATTTAAGTAATGGTACGGTTGCAGTACCATTCGATGCAGATGGAGTTACACCATTAGTAGATTTATCTACTATTACTACAGATGTTTATGCATATCATGGTATTAATCCAATTGCTATTAAAAGTATAACATATTCTACTACTTCTGGTGGAGCTACTGTAAGCATAACCGGTTCTAAGGTAACTCTTACTTCAATAAGTCAGAAACAGGCTAGTATAGACTTAAATGTAACATTAGAAGATGGAGTATCTATAGTTAAGACATGGTACGTTAATAAAGTAGCTAATGGTGAAAATGGTTTTAATGGGGAAGATGCAGCATATGTATATATGTCTGGAGAGCAATTCTTTCACTATAAAACAGGTAAAACCGTTCCCGAAAACACTACAATCACTCTTACTGCAGATTCATTTAATATAATTAATCCATCTTATAAATGGTATTGGGCGATAGCGGGCACATATGATTGGCAATTATTAGCTAATGAAACAAATAGTACATTAGTAGTTAGTTATAATGGTATCTATTTTACTAGCACAAAAAAAGATGAAATTAGTTTTAAATGTGTAGTATCAGGAGCAGGAGCAGAGTTTTCAGATTTCATGACTATTAATAATGTTCGTGATGGTGAAAATGTATATAGAGGTATACTTACAAATGAAAATACCGGTGTACCAGCAGATTCAGGTGGAGTAGTAACAGATTATTCTACTGCTACTACTACAGCTAGATTGAAATATGGTTCTCAAGATATTACTGATTTTAAACTTACTACTTCTTTACAAACTGGTACTGGTAGTGTAACTTATACCCAAAGTACACAAACAATTAAGTGTACATCATTGACTTCTGATTCTGCCATGTGGAGGGTAGATTTTATATCACCAGCAAGTGGTAACAAGGTAGTAGATAGTGTTGATTTTGTTGTCACTAAATCCAAGGCAGGAGTAAACGGTGACGTAGGTAATAGTCCTATACAAATATTCTGTAACACTTCAAGTGCTAGTACTAAACCTAGTAGACCTACATTCACATATAGACCGTCTTCTGGTGGTGCAACATCTGGAGGTTATATATGGTATCCAGATCCAAAGTATAGTTCATCTCAAACTACTTGGATTAGTTCAGGTAATTATGATCCAAATGCTAAACAAATGGCTTATGATGAAAGTATAGGTGGATACTGGACTGATCCATTACCACATTCTGGTAAAGATGGTGAGAAAGGGGATAAAGGAGACAAAGGTGATAAAGGAAATACTGGAGCACCTGGTTCAGATGGATGGAATGGTCCATCTTTAAGTTATCGTGGAGAATACAGTTCTAGTAAGTATTATGCATGGACAGTTAACCCTGATGTAAGAGATGTCGTTAAATATGGTAGCGTCTATTATATGGTTGCTAATGGAAGAAGAGGTTTATCATCTTTTAAGAATGTAACCCCAGGAAGTAACACATCATATTGGTCTTCATTTGGAGCATCTTTTGAATCTATAGCTACTGGGCTATTGTTTGCGGAAAAAGCTACTATTGCAGGTATGGATTTTTATAACAATTGTATTGCAGCTAGTAGTGGTAGATTTTTCTTAGATGGTAGATATGAATCCGATATAACTAACAAATGGCCAATTATGTCATTTGGTAACAATGCCGTAACAGATGGAAGACCAAGTAACAGTGCAGCATTAAAGATCTATGGTGGAGGAACAATAACCGTAGGAGATGGAGAAGTTTCAGCTAATGCAGGTATTACTGGTGGAGGAACTGGTAGTAATGCTGTAAGATTTTGGGCAGGAAATATTTTTGATAATAGGGGGTCTGCTCCGTTTAGAGTAACTCAATCAGGATATGTGTATGCTAGTAATGCTAGCATTACTGGTACTATTTCTGCATCTACTGCTACTTTTACAGGAAACGTATCAGTAGGTTCATTAAGTGGATGGAATATTCCAGGTGTTAAAACTATCTGCCATTACGGTAGTGGATTAAGAGGAACAATCTATTCCCAAGGAGGATGTCAAATTAGCTCTATAAATAGAAGTGGAACTGGAGAATATATAGTGTATCACAACATCGGTCATACAAATTATGTAGTATTGTGGCAAGGACAAGCACGAACTAGTTCTCCTTATTCAGATAGTGCTGGATTTAGAGGAACTATTGGAGTAGCTTCCACATCTTCCAGTTCATTTAAAATAATTTGTGTGGACACAGATAACAATAGACATGATGTTGGTGATAAGGATGATGCAATTGATTTAGTAATTTTAGGTTACGCTCAATAATATGGAAGAAAAAATATATTTACTTTGTTCAAGTGGAATGATAGAAGCCCCAGAGGATTGGTATAAAGGATTAAAAGAAAGTGAGTTTGTAGACTCTTACGAAGGATTACTTCAAGGAGGTTACATGCATCCATCTAGTGAACAAATAGAATTTAATTTAGCAAATCCTAATCTAGATTTATATAACGCTTTCTATATGATTCCTAAAGATACAGCTGTGGTCAATGAGGAAATAAGAAAGCATAGAGAGAATTTATATAATACTAGTACAGATAGACTGTATATGGCTTATGTAAAATATAGAGAATTTGGAGAGGAAGAGAAAGCTGCAGCAGCATATCAAGAATGGAGAGAAGCAGTAGAAAAAATAAAACAAGATAATCCATACTCATTATAATATGATTAAGAATAATGTATATTATGAATGGTTTGCAAGTATAACCGTACCCAATCCAGATCAGGTTGGGTACTGGGTTGACTTGGGAGCAGATTCAAAAGGTAGAATAATTAAAGTTTACAATCGTGATATAGAAAAATGGGGTGTACTCTTTGATGTAAGTAAAGATGACTATGTACCACCATTTATTGGTTCTAATGGTAACTGGTGGGTAGACAATAGAGATACTGGGGTAAAAGCTACTGCAGAGACTCCATATATAGGTGAGAATGATCATTGGTTTACTTATGATCCTATCAACAAAGTATATGTAGATACAGGTATAGAAGCTCGTGGTCTTAGTGCTTATGATATTGCAGTTAAATTAGGTTTCGAAGGTAGTGAACAAGATTGGATTGATAGTTTAAGCAAAGCATCTGAAGATGCAGCTATTGCTGCACTAGATGCAGCTAATAAAGCAAATGAAGCTGCAGATAAAGCTAATCAAGCTGTAGAAGAAATTGAAGGTATAGTTGACGATGCAATAGCTGCTACTGATAAAGCTGAAGAGATTGCTAGTAATCCACCAAAGATCGTAGATAATGATTGGTGGATCTATAACTATGAAACTAAACAATATGTTAATACCGGCATAGCTGCTATTGGTGATGCTTTCACTTATAAGAAGGAATATCCTTCAATAGAAGCAATGGAAGCTGACTGGGGTACTGCAGATGTAAAGTTAGGTGAGTACGTACTTATCAATACTAATGATGTAGAAGACCCTGATGATGCTAAGGTTTACTTAAAGACTCAAGAAGGTTGGAAGTTCATTGTTGACTTATCTGGTATGCAAGGTATTCAAGGTTGGTCAGCATATGAAGTTGCAGTACAACATGGTTTTGTAGGTACTGAAGCAGAATGGGTTCAATCATTAAAACAACCTGCATTAGATGCAGCAGCAGAAGCATTAGAAGCTAAAGCTCAAGTAGAAGCTACTGAGCAAGCTGTTAAAGAAGCAGAAGCATTACGTGTTACTGCAGAACAAGGTAGAGTTAATGCTGAGAATACCAGAGTAAGCAATGAAAATACACGTATCTCCAATGAAGACAGTAGGAAAGTAGAAGAGTCTAAAAGGGTAACTGCTGAGAATGAGCGTATTGCTGCAGAGAACTCCAGAAGGTCTGAAGAGGATATTCGTAAAACTAATGAAGCTAATCGTATATCTGCTGAAAGTTCTAGAGCTAGTGCAGAAACATTAAGAGCATCTGCTGAAGTTGAACGCAATACAAATGAACAGAAAAGAATTGAGGAAGAAACAAAGAGAATCAGTTCTGAAGAGGGAAGAGTTGCAGCTGAAACTAAACGTGTAGATAACGAAGATGCTAGAATAGCAGCTGAAACAGCTCGTGATACAGCAGAACAGGAAAGAGTGTCAAATGAAGCCACTAGACAGGCAAATGAGGAGATTAGAGAGACTCAAGAGGCTGCAAGGGAAAAGAATACAGCTGATGCTATAACTGCCGTAAATGAGGCTAAAACAGCTGCACAACAGGCTACTACAAATGCAACTACTGCTGCTAATAATGCTAATACTCAAGCAAACAGAGCTAAAGAATATGCAGACAATCCTCCCAAAGTAGGGGATGATGGTTATTGGTATCTTTGGGATGAAGTTGATGATGTATATGTAAATACTGGTTGGCCATCCTCAGGTATTGTATTAAAAGGTAGTCTTGATAGTCCAGAAGATTTAGATACTATAGTAGATCCACAACTTAGTGATTCTTATATTGTTGGTACAGACTTATACTTTTGGAATGGTACTGAATGGGTTAATATGGGTAGATTCCAAGGACCTCAAGGAGAACCCGGTAAAGATGCTGAACTTAGTAAAGCAGCTATTGAAGCTGTATTAGTAGGTGAAGTAACTACTCATACTCATGATACTAGGTATTATACTAAGGATCAAACTGATGCTAATATAAAGGTAGTAGCAGATGACCTTGCTAACAATTACTATAATAAATCCCAAGTAGACAGTAAGTTTACTTCTGTATATATTTTCAAGGGATCTGTAGATACGATTGAAGATTTACCTACTGAAGGTAATGTGATTGGTGATGTATGGAATGTTCGTAAGAACGATACTAACTATGCATGGACAAGTGAAGGTTGGGATGCATTAGGAGGTACTGCTGAATTAGCATCACTAACTGCTAATGGTTTGATGTCTAAAGAAGACTTTGCAAAGTTACAAGGTATTGAAGCAGGTGCACAAGTTAATAAGATTGAAACCATTACCAAAAGGGTACTTTTGAACGCTGTAGATAAGAATGTAACTATACCAGAGGATATTAAGATCTCAGATACTGAACCTACTGAGGAAGAGATCATGTGGTTAGACCCCAGTGAAAACTATGACTTTACATTTGATGGTTATAGTCAAGCACAAGCCGATGAGTTGTTTGTAAAGAAGGAAGCAGGTAAAGGTTTATCTACTAAAGATTATACAGCTGAAGATAAAAAGAAAGTAACTAACTTAGGTAGTTATGTGTCTAATGCTACAGGAGCTACTGCTGATGCTAATGCTGTTGCTATTACTCTGGAAAAGAAAAATCCTACAACAGGTACAGCAGATAGTAGTGCAATAACTATTGATAAAGCTACTACTAGTAAAGCTGGTGTAATGTCTGCTGCTGATAAGACTAAGCTTGATGGGTTGAGTAATTACGATGATTCTACAATTACTCAGGACATTACCAACATAAAAGCAAACAAACTTGAGACAATTGAAGTAACCGGTACAGGTAATGTAATTACTACAGTTACTAAGAATGGTACAAAAATAGCTTTTGCTAAAGGTATCACAGCAATGACACAAGATACTAGTGATGCTAGATATGTGAAAAAGACTGGTGATACTATGAGTGGCAGATTAAACATAAAAACGCCAGCAAGTACAGGCTTTACTTTACGTTTAGCTAAAGAAACTAGTGATACTCCAGAAAATGATGAAATATTTGTTCGTATGGATATTGATGATAACAATAAAGGTTCATTTGGTTATCACAATACTCACGGTACAAGTATGTACAATTATGGATCCTCTAGTAGATTTCACATTGCAAATGATGGAGAATTAAAATACTTAACGAATGGTGTAGACGGAAAAGTATGGCATGCTGGTAATGATGGTTCAGGTAGTGGGTTAGATGCTGATTTGTTAGATGGTTATCAATTAGTTACTATTGGAAATGCTACTGGTCCTCATTCTGTTTTTAGTAGGCCATCTATTGGAAATGGATTCAGATTTTGGCATATAGGTAATTTACCAACTGTAGCTTCCACTGATACTGGAGAAGCTAAAGTAGTATTCAACATTTACGGTTTGACTAACTTTGCTTCTACAGAAGAAATATTTACTACTATTACTGCCAGTACAAGAGGAAAAATTGGAGTTGAGGTTGTAAATCACATAGGAGATGCAAGTCAATATAAAGTTGGTTATGTAGCTACTGATTCAGAAGTACAAATTTGGGTAACAAATCTACAAAGATATGGAGGAACTTCCAGTTTGGATATCTGCGTTAGTAAACAATTTACTTTAGTAAATTCTGTTCAAACTACTGTTCCTGAGAATATTGTATATGTAAATGTAGGTAAAATTGTAACTACTTCTAATCTAGAAGATACTCTAGCATACTGGTATGAAAATGATGAAAACAATTCATCCACAACATGTGCAACAGGTGGTAATAGAAATGTAATTGAATCATTAAGAAGTAAGTTCAAGAGATGTATTGCTAAACCATATGGAGATGATGCTGCATTGATTAGTTACTTAAACGAAACAGATAGTAATAAATGGCCTGATGGTACAGGTGCTACTTACGAAACCGTTAGAAAGGAGAGTTTAATGGTACATTTCCCTAAATACTATCACAAAACTATAGAAAGAAGCCCAGGTATTTGGAGAACATACATATCAGAACAACAAATTGATAATGACTACATTGAGGAACCAGAATTATTATTAGGTACATTTGAAGGAATAATTTCAGATGAAAATGGAGGAGCGTTGACTAGTACTGGATCTTCTATATCAACAGCATCTAAAACTATGGCACAGTTCGTTGCAGCAGCAAAGGTAAATGGTTCAATGTATGGTATTGGTGATTATAGGTCTCATGCTACTATAGCTAGAATGTTTTGTGCTTACTATAAGACTACTAATATTAGTACAAGCAATAGTGCTATTCCTTGTTCAGGAGGTACTAAGAGATATAACTACGGTTGGACTGGTGGAACAAAGGCTTTAGGTAATAGAGATGGGAAAGCAGCTGTAAATAATGATGCTGGATATTACTCAACTAACTTCTTAGGACTTGAAGACTGCTATTACAGTAAGTGGGAGTTTGTACAAGGAATAAACATTTTAAAAGGTAAATACGTTGTATATGATGGAGGTTCATTCCCAGACAAGGATGTAGCAGATCTTGAAGCAGCAGGTGCTACTAATATCAGAGTTGTAGGATATGAACCTAATCCAGCTGCAACAGCAGGATATAATGGATGGACTAAAGCCGTAGCTCAAGGTAAATATGGTGATGTAGTTCCTACAGCACATGGTGGATCTGAAACCACTTACTATTCTGACTATAGTTGGTTTAATCCAACAGGAAATAGAATCTTTCTACGGTCGGGTGGTTCGGATCATGGTTCTCTCTGCGGGGTCTTCATGGCTCATGCTTATAATGCTTCCTCGTGTTCCTGGACGAGTCTCGGTGCAAGATTAGCCTTTTATGGTAAGATTGTTGTAGTTGATTCAGATACATTTAAGAAAATGCAGGCATAGTCCTGAGTAATATAGATAATTAAATATTAATAACAAGGGCGGGATCTAAAAGAATTACTATGAGATGACTTTATAGTAAGACTGTGTCACATTATTTCATACTTGAAAAACAGTCAGGTAATTCAGATAATGGTTCTCAATGCAGAGTCTTCATAGCTAATGCTAATAATGCATCCTCGAATTCATAGACGAATATCGGTGAAATTTTGGAACTAACAGATACTTTCAGATAATTACAAAAATGTTTGTTGAACTTAGATCAGCCTTACCTCTAGGTAAAAGATAACAGGTGCTTTGAAGAGACCCTAGTAGTATTGGGCGAACGGGTCTTACCACCAAAATAGCTTATGAAAAGAATAGGCAATTTATTTAACAGGATAATATCATATGAAAATCTGGTCCGGGCTGAAAAGAAGGCTAGGCTAGGTAAAACTAAAAGATACGGCGTTAAGAAATTTGACAGGAATCCACATGAAAATCTGGTCCGGTTACAAAAGGCATTAATAGAAGATACTTATCGTACTTTGGAATACTGCGTATATACAATCATCGCCGATCGTGGTAACAAAGAAAGAGAAATATATAGGCTACCGTATTATCCAGACAGAATAGTCCATCATGCTATAATGAATGTTATAGAACCTTACCTTGTTAGTAGATTTACTGCAGATACCTTTAACTGTTTAAAAGGAAGAGGTATTCATTATGGAGTAAAGAGATTGAAAAGAGATTTAAAAGCTGATAAAGAAGGCACAAAATATTGTTTAAAATTAGATATTAAAAAGTTCTTTCCTTCTATAGATCAAGATGTGTTATACT
>ULVY01052734.1_pt1 | contig 28904 bp, 31 predicted proteins | sample 1959861 | NCBI WGS metagenome assembly ULVY01 (sample SAMEA4835798, study PRJEB28245) | human gut metagenome | biome: gut microbiome; material: fecal sample | place: Denmark | collected 2008
GGTCTGGTCAAACCACCCGTTCAACGGGTGGTTTTGATTTATATTACAACCAGATTACAAATTGATTGAAGTTGTATTTCAAAATATACAAGTGACTGGAAATTAATCCCATAGTGTGATATAATGATGTCAAATAAATTATATCAAAAAACTAGGAGATGAGTTTGGAAAAGGGGGTCTTGTTTATGAAGAAACGTTTTGCGATTGTAACAGCAGCAATTTTGGTAGCAACAATGGCAGTACCGACTTTTGGGGCAACAATCCGTACCGCAGATGCACAGCTTCGCTCTGATTTTACCATCGTTGTGGATGGGGACGAAGTGGATTTTAAAACATCCAGCGGCGATGCGGTATATCCTATCCTGTATGAAGGCACAACCTATCTGCCTTTGCGTGCCATTGGCGAATTGATGGGCAAAAATGTAAACTGGGATGAAAAGAATAAAGTCATCACCATCAGCGGCGAAAGGGATTCCACTTCTTCTAACAAAGACAATCCCTATATTGGCAAAAAAGATATCCGTGTGCAGGAACGCCCTGACTTCACCATTGTAGTGGAAGACGATGAAAAAGAATTCTATTCTGTAACTGGTCAGCGGGTATATCCGATTCTGTACAATGGCAGCACATACCTGCCTCTGCGTGCTATCGGCGAGATCATGAATAAAGACGTGGTATGGAATAACAGCACAAAGACCATTACCCTCAGCGGTGATTTTACTGTAACTGACGCAGACAGTTTTGAAACAGAAAAAGAAGAAATCGCAAAAGGATATATCGGCAGAGAATCCGCGAAAAACATTGCTCTGGGATACAGCAATCTGCTGGCGAAAGATGTTACCTTCATCCGTGCAGAACTGAATTATGAAGATGGACGTTGGATCTATGACGTGGAATTCTACACCGACAGCAAAGAATATGATTTTGAAATTGACGCGAAAAACGGCAAAGTCCTGGATCATGACTACGATGTAGACGGCTGGACACGTCCTGAAGAAGATTTCATTGGCAAAGAATCCGCAAAGAATATCGCACTGGGATACAGCAATCTGCTGGCGAAAGATGTTACCTTCATCCGCACAGAGCTGAATTATGAAGATGGACGTTGGATCTATGACGTGGAATTCTACACTGACAAGAAAGAATATGACTTTGAAATCGACGCGACAAATGGCAAAGTTCTGGATCATGGCTACGATGTAGACGGCTGGACACGTCCTGAAGAAACAAAAGACATCGGCCTGGAAAAAGCAAAAGAAGTTGCTCTGAAAGATGCTGGTCTGAAAGCAAATCAGGTGAAATTTGTCAAAGCGGGCACAGATTATGAAAACGGCAAAAAATACTACGAAGTAGAGTTTTACAAAGGCAATCGGGAATATGATTACACCATCGATGCGGAAACAGGCAAAATCGTAGAAGTTGACTATGATGCAGAATCCTGGAAACCGGCAACAAAACCCGAAAGCAAAATGATCTCCGCAGACGAAGCGAGAAAAATCGCTCTGAAACATGCTGGTGTTTCCTCTTCCAATGTACGGTATGAAAAAACCGAACTGGATTATGATGACGGCAGACAGAAATATGAAATCGAATTCCGCGTAGGCAATATGGAATACGATTATGAAATCGATGCTACAAACGGCAATGTTCTGAAAGCAGAAAAAGATTATGACGATTGATATTTTCTGCAAGTAAAAATGAGATAGGGAACAGTAAAAGGGACTCTTGAAAGCAGATTCCCTTTAAGAAAACATTGTTTTTCTTTTCCCTGATTTCTTAAGGGGAATTGCGACGGCAGTCCTCATAAGAAAACATACCGGATAAAACTTTTATAAAAATAAGAAAGCTGAAATTCTTTTATATATAAGAATTTCAGCTTTTTGTTTTCTTATGAGGATGCCCCTAAAGAGAATCCCTTTTTTGCTGCGTTTTTTCCACAGGGTTGTCCACAAATTCTGTGGATTTTTCCACAGAAAAAAGACTGTTTTCCACAGCATATAGCAAAATGCACACAGAAAGAGGTGTTTTTTTCCACAGAATGCCCATTGTGATACCTAGAGGTACAAGGTATAATATACCTAGAGAATCTAAGTATAAAGGAGGGAGTCAGTATGGCAGTAGATAAAGGATTGGTAGGCGGCAGTACGGTATTGATGCTTTTGTCCTTGTTGGCGGAAAAAGATTGTTATGGCTATGAAATCATCAAGGAGATCAGCGCCAGAAGTCAGAATGTGTTCCAGTTTAAAGAAGGTACACTGTATCCTGTGCTTCATCGCATGGAAAGCCAGAATCTGGTGAAGTCTTATCGTGCCAAAACGGAAAGCGGCAAGGAACGGAAGTATTACCGTATTACAGCGACAGGTAAGGCACAGCTTGCAGAGGAAAAGAAGCAGTGGGAAACCTTCTGCGGTTCCGTGGAGCGTGTCATAAGGGGGAGTGGCTATGCGGGAACCTTGGGAACGGTACTTGAATGATGTGGTTTCCCATGTGCGTTTTGCCTTTGACCGCAGGAAAATCCGGCAGGAATTGGCGGAACATATGGAGGATCTGTACGAAGACCTGCTTTCTCAGGATATCGACGAGAAGCAGGCGGCAGAACTGACTGTGGACTATATGGGAGACAGTGCAGAACTGGGGAAAGAGCTGGATAAAGTCCATAACCCCGTTCTGGGGTATGTTTGGCTGACATTAGGCATCATCTGCATTGTGGTGGCTGCAAAAACAGCTTTTGGGCTTCTGGATACAGGTATCGGTATTGCCAAAGGATATTTCGCGGAAGTACGTCCGGCTTCTGCCAGCGAAGTGGTATACACCATTTCTCCTGATGTAGAAAAAAAGGTTTATGATTATACCTTGTATATCGACAAAATCGTGTATTACGAGGACGGCATGATGGAAGTGGACTATGCCACATGGCGGAACCCTTTTTCCAGAGATGAATATTGGACTTTTGAAATCCGTGCCTTTCCTTATGTAGGAGAAACACAGTGTTACAATGGGGAAGGAAGCTATAAAGACGGGCGTTATTATGGCAAAGGGCAGATCAAACTGAGAGATGTGCCGGAAGAAGCAGACCGCTTGGAAATTCGGGCAAATGCGGATTTGGGCAATGGTTGGGGAGAACCCATTGAAATTTCCCTGACAGAAGGCAGGGTGATGGCAGAATGAAGCGTGGAAAACAGATTTTTATTTTCTTGCTGATTCTATTGCTTTGCGGCGGATATGCTTTTTGGCGCAGTGGTTTGCATCTGTCACCGGAAGCTGCTATGGCAGCAGAAGAACGGGGGATGCTGTATGGCCCATCAGATGAAATTTTACTGACCTATGAGAAAGAAAACGGGGATTTTGTTTATGTAGGACGCTGGGAAAAAGGGCTTTCTGCGGTTTGTGTAGAGCCAAAATGGGGAAGGTTCTGGAGAACAGCTGATTTGGAAAGTGGATTTTCCCGCTGCTTACCTATAATGGAAAATATGGGAGCATTTTTGATTGACAGGAGTTATATTGTAGGGCTTTCCTGCCTGCCGGAAGTGACAGAGGTTACTTGTTATCTGAATGTCTGGTCACAACAGGTTCACGAGGATTTGTTTCTGCAGGAAATTACGATGGAAGTGGCAGAGAATGGCTTCTTTTTTGGAGAAGTAAATATTTCGGAAAATGAAATTTGGGATGGATGCACTATTGGTTATCTGGAAGGCAGAAACGCGGCAGGAGAAGTTGTGTTTCAAAGTGGAGAAAAGAAAAAACTGACAGCTTATCCCAAGGGTGAGGGCTATATCATAAAAGATTTGGAAAGAGAAACCTGAGAGCAGGTGATAGAAAATGAAACGAATCAGACAATGTATTTTGTTTTTGTTGGTGCTGATTCTTTGCGGCGGTCTATGGGTCAGGAGCAACCGACTTTATTTTTCACCGGAAGCTGCCTTTCACGGGGTAGAACGAGGGCTTCGCTATGGCCCATCGGAAGAAATCCTCCTGACCTATCCCAGAGGAGATAGCAGTCAGATTTATGTGGGAAAGTGGAACCATGGATTTTCAGTGATTCCGGTGGAACCATATCTGGAGATGTTTTGGAGAATGTCCACAGATGTGCCTGTGGAAGGATACCGTTCTTTGTATGGGGATGTGGATGCCATGCTCACAAAGGAAAATGTGCTGGTGGGGCTTTCTCTGTTGCCGGGAGTTACAGATGTGACCTGTCTGTTTTATTCCATGGCAGATGAAGTGGAGGATTTGAAGCCTGTAAAGGAAATCACGCTGCCTGTTGCGGAAAATGGTTTTTTCCACGGAAAAATGGACTTTCCCCAGGCAAATGCTGGCATGTTTTATGTGGGATATATAGAAGGCAGAACGTCGGCAGGCGAAGTGGTATACCGAAAAGGTTTGGACAAAGACGGAAAGGAATATGATGTGGAAGGACATCAGCCGCAGATTTCTTCTGTTGGCGGCTGGGCATATGAAGATGTAAAAGAACGAAAGGCAAGACCTTAAAGGAGGGAAGTCATGGAGAGAGAAAAATTTGAAATATATATCCGAGAGGTGACTTCCCATGTGAAATTTCCCTTTGACCGCCGTGCCGTTGCTAAGGAATTGCGGGAGCATATGGAAGATTTATACGAAGACCTGCTTTCCCAAGATATCGAAGAGGAACAGGCGGCACAGCTGACAGTGGACTATATGGGGGATAGCATGGAAGTGGGGAAAGAACTGAATGAAGTCCATCATCCCTTCTGGGGCTGGATTTGGCTGGTGACAAGGTGGATGGCAAGACTTTGCGTGGTTGTATTAGTTGGGTGGGGAATCATCCAGGGAGTCAGTTTTGGAGATACCTACCTTCGGCAGATAGAACACAAAAATGGGAATGTGGTTTATACCATTTCGCCAGTGTTGGAGGAACGGCTTTATGGCAGCGTAGTACGGATAGAGGAAATCCGATATTATGATGACGGTACGTTGGAATATACATATCACATCCGTCAGAATCCATGGCTCGGCGGCAGTTTGGGAAGAAGTGGCATTGACGCGGAAATTTATGTAGGGGAAGAAGTCTGTCGTGGAAATGGGGGGCTGTTTGCCAGCAATTCCCTTTTTTATAAAAAAGGCAGAGAGTGGATATATGATGTGCCGCCGGAAGCGGACAGGATTATATTTTTCTTAGGATATGAAAAAGAAATTGAGGTTTCCCTGACAGAAGGGCGGGTGATGGCAGAATGAAACGGAAAAAGCAGATTGTAAGAAATATCATTCTGATTGCGTTGACGGCTTTGCTGTTTTTGTGGCAAGGAGGCTATCACCTGACACCGGAAGCTGTTTTTCGCAGTGCGGAAAAAGCAGAGTGGCTGGGACCTGCGGCAGAGGTCATAGAAGTTGGTCAGCGGGATGATGGCTGTCTGTGTTTGGCAGGGATGGAGGAAAAGGGATTTTTCAGCATGGCTTTGGATTCTTATATGCCAAGAACAATGGATTATGGGGTGAAAGAGGTCATTTGTAAAAATGCCGCCGGAGAAGTGATAGGAAAAGACAGCCAGTAGGTGTAAGACAGAAAGGGGAAATGACATGGCTAAGGAACTATTTGAAAATTACATCAAAGCGGTGACTTCCCATGTCAAATTCCGCTTTGACCGTTATGACATCGGGCAGGAATTGCGGGAGCACATGGAGGATTTATACGAAGACTTGCTTTCGCAGGACATTGACGAGGAACAGGCGGCACAGCTGACGGTAGATTATATGGGGGATAGCGAGGAGCTGGGGAAAGAACTGAACGAAGCCCATAATCCTGTTTTGGGGTACGTGTGGCTGTGGGTACGCAGGCTGTTTATACTGATTTTTATTGCCTTTGGATTGCCTGTGATTTCCGTGGGTGGATGCCGTGCCATTGGTACGGGATATGGAGCTGTGGACCGGTTTTTTACGGAACTATATGAAGAAACACCGGAGAATCTGGTCTATACCGTGGAAGTGAATCGACAGGTAAAAGTAGATGATATGGTCGTAGGTGTGGAAGAACTCCGGTATTATCAAAATGGCGATATGGAATTAAAGTACATTACCTATCAGGAACTGTTTTCTACAGCATTGACTGGAACCTTTGACTTTTATGACTGCTATCTGACAGACGGAGAAATTTATACCAGCCAATTTCGCCCCCGTGATACACAGATTGAAGTTAGCGGAATTTATTACGAAGCGGGCAGCATAACTTATCCAGATTTTCCAGCTGACGCAAAAGAGTGCCATTTTATTTATGACAGGGAAGGACGTCAATTTGACATGGAAATTCCCCTGCTCCAAAAGGAGGAAGACCTATGAAACGGAAAAAACAGATTCTTTTGTATTTGCTGCTGATGGCAATTTGTGTGGGTGGGTCTATGAAATTATTTGATTACAGGCTGACACCCCATCAATATTTTGCCGCTGAGGAAAAGTATCAACATGTTGGACCGTCAGAGGAAATCCTATTGGAAGGGGAAGGCGCTGAAGGTACATATTTCATACTGGGAAAATGGGGACAGAATCTGAATTATTGTGTCATGGAACGCCACATGGGGATTTTCTGGGGCAGCAGAAGCGGCGGACATTATGTTTTGCCAGAGGATGACAGACTGCGTTTGCCGCCCCTTTGGGGAGAGTATCAGAGTGATATGGACGTACTCTATGGTATCTGTCAGGTAGATGGTGTGACACAAGTACAGTATACCTTGAGCAGACTGGAAAACAACGAAGTGTACTATGAGGGAACGCTGCCGGTGCGGGAGGATGGCTATTTTTATGGAAATCATATACTGGAAGAATATCAGAAAAATCAGTATGGAATATCATCTATGATCGGGACAGATGCGCAGGGTAACGTTTTGGCAGAGTATACATGGTAAGAGGGGAATGAAAAAGGCAGATTCCCCTTTTTTGCCGGAAATTACAGTTTTTTTGGCTATGATTTGAGGTGAGAAAAACTTCTTCAAAAAAAATTTGGGAAAAACCGTTGACAAAGTCTTTTTCTTTTGGTATTATTAACAAGCCGTCAAACGACGACAGGATAAGCCCGAGTGGCGGAATTGGCAGACGCACAGGACTTAAAATCCTGCGAGGTAACACTCGTACCGGTTCGATCCCGGTCTCGGGCACTTCCTTTTGATGGTAGAAATCTGTATATGCCCAGATAGCTCAGTTGGTAGAGCAGAGGACTGAAAATCCTCGTGTCACTGGTTCGATTCCGGTTCTGGGCACTTTATATGCGCGAGTGGCTCAGTGGTAGAGCATCGCCTTGCCAAGGCGAGGGTCGCGAGTTCGAATCTCGTCTCGCGCTTTTTGTGTCATCTGGCACAGAAGCAATTTCATAGGAAGCATGGATACTTTATGCGCGAGTGGCTCAGTGGTAGAGCATCGCCTTGCCAAGGCGAGGGTCGCGAGTTCGAATCTCGTCTCGCGCTTTTTGTGTCATCTGGCACAGAAGCAATTTCATAGGAAGCATGGATACTTTATGCGCGAGTGGCTCAGTGGTAGAGCATCGCCTTGCCAAGGCGAGGGTCGCGAGTTCGAATCTCGTCTCGCGCTGTTTCAGAGAGTATCTTTTGGATGCTCTCTTTTTTTATTTAATTTTTTCGTAAGAATTTTCTGGGGCAATGATACACTTTTGCATTGTATTTTATGATATGATGGAAAAAATAGTTTTTTGTCAGAAGGGGGTGTCCAGTATGGATGAACGACTGCGCACATTGCAGGCAGAAACGGAAGAGGAACAGACTTTGCGTCGGAAGCGGGACAGCCTGGAAGTGGAATACAGAAGTCTTTGCAGTTATGAAAGGGAACTGGCGGTGCTGCGTCAGAAAGAACAGGAAGATGTGGCGCGGATGGAGCAGGGAGGCGTACGGAATCTCTTTACGAAAGTAACCGGAAAATATGGAGAAGCGCTGGCACAGGAGCAGGCAGAAGCCGCTGAGACTGAGACAAAGTATCGGAAAGTACAGCGGGAAATTGCGCAGATGGAGGATACCCTGCGGCAGTTGGATAAACGCATCGGAGAATTGAGCAGCAGTCAGGCGCGTTATGATGCTTATATCCTTCAGCGGGCAGAAGAGCTGGAAGGGGCGGGCACAGACAGCGGCACGAAGGATTTACAGGCGCGGATCCGCACTCTGGAAGAACAGGCGCGGATTTTGCTGGAAAAAAGAAACCGGCTGGCTGATGTACGCTGGGAAGTAAGAAACGTGCTGGGCATTTTGGAGGATGCGGCAGGGTATGGCCGCTGGGATGCAGGACGCGGCAGTCTGCTCAGTTCTTTTTTGAAGCAGGAACGGGTGCAGAAAGCCAAAGAAGCTATGATTGGCTTACAGGAAGCTGTCCAACGTGCCAAAGACGTAGAGGATAAACAGCTTTCCGCAGCCCAGGATCATTTACAGGAAGCCAGAAGACAGAGAGGATGGGATATTTTCCTGGATAATATCCTCATCGATTGGTCTGTGCAGGATAAAATTGAAATGGCTCTTGCCCGTCTGCATCATTTCAGCGGCGCGCTGGAAGAAAAAGAACGGGTGATTCTGGGAGAATTGCAGCGTATCCGGGCGGAACAGGAAATTTTGCAGAAACAGTGGAAGGACAGTGTGGCACAGCTGTAAAAATGGGGGATTCATATGGAACAGTATTGGCAGGAATTGCAACAGCAAGTACATCGCAAAGCAGCTTTGGAACGGAAACAGGATGCACTCTGTGAACAACGGCGTAAGTTGAAAGAGGAATTGGACACTGCTACACAGCGTTGGCAGGAAGAAAAAAAAGATGTGGATAAACTGGAGGGCATCAGTCTGACTGGGATTTTTTCTGCTTTGTCTGGTAGGAAAGAAGAACAGCTGGAAAAGGAACGGCAGGAAGCCCAGGAGGCTTTGTTGCAAAAAGAGGCGGCAGACAATGCCTTTCAGAAACTGGAAGAAGAAATCCGAAAAAACAGGGATGAACTTTTTCGTTTGCAGGACTGCGAAATCAAGTATCAGAGAGCACTGGAAGAAAGAGCAGCAGAATTGGAAGCCATGGGACAGGATACGGGACTTTTGCAGCTGCAAAAGGAAATTGGAAGGCTGGAAGCTGAGGATAAAGAATTACAGGAAGTGTTGGACGCAGGCAGAGACGTGCATGTCCAAGTGCAGCAAGCCTTGAATGCGCTGGATTCTGCCGAAAACTGGGGCGTTGTGGATATGATGGGCGGCGGCATGATGACGACCATGATGAAACGGGATCGGATGAATCAGGCGAAAAATGCCATGACAGAAATCGAATATCTCCTTAGAAAATTCCGTGCAGAACTGTCTGACATTGCCGGAGCGGATACAGTAGGCGCTGCAAATTTTGGCAAAGAATGGTCTATGATGGATTATCTCATGGATGGCTTTTTCATCGATTATATGGTGCACCAGGAGATTACAGAAAGCCTTTCTAATATGCGGCGTCTGGAAAAGGAAATAGAGCGCGTCTGTGCAACTATCCAGCAGCGAAAAGAGGAAAATCAGAGAAAGAAAACGGAATTGAGACAGGAATGGCAGACACAGATGGAACAGCTGTGAAATGAGGGATTCGTATGGAACAAAATTTGTGGGAACTGCGTGAAAACTGTCGTATGGAAGAAATGCTGTGCAAGAAAAGAGAAGAGTTGCGGGCACAGCGGAAACAGTTGGAAGAAAAAATGCTGGAATTGTCTGTGCAGTACAGCCGCGAAACCCAGGACGTGAAAGAGTTGGAAGGTTTGACCATGACATCTTTGTTGTCTTCTCTGTCCGGTACGAAGCAGAAAAACTTGGAAAAAGAGCGGAGAGAAGCCAAAGAAGCAGCTTTGCGGCTGGAAGAGGCCAAAAAGGTTCTGGAACAGGTGGAAAAAGAACTGCAATCTGTGGATTTAGAAGTGCGGCAGCTTCGGGGCAGCAAGGAAAAGTACGAAACTGCGCTGAAGGAAAAGGCGGCTCAGATGGAAGCGGCGGGAATCCGAACAGGATTCTCAGAATTGGAAGAAAAGCTGGGGAATTTGGAAACGGAATCCATAGAAGTGACAGACGTTTTACAGCTGGGAAATGCCCTGCGGTGGCAGCTTCACCGCATCATGGAAATATTGCAGTCTGCCCGTAACTGGGGACGGGTGGATTTGATTGGAGGCGGCTCGACTTCCAGCGCCCTGAAACGGGAGCGGATGGAGAAAACCAGAAAAGCACTGGCAGAGCTGGATGTGATTCTGGGATATTTTCGGAAGAAATTTCGGGAAACACCTGTTGTCAGCAAAATTTCTTATGAAGAATGGGGCGATGACCTGTTTGCCGCTGAATGGGTTTGTCATAGACGCATTGGTGCAGGTGGATATTGTGGATTGTCAGGCAGAAATGGAACGTCTTTATGAACAGACGGAAAGGATTTGTAAATCTTTGCGGCAAAAAGCAGATGGGATTCAGGCAGAGAAAGAATCCTTGCAAAAAAAATGGCTGAAATATATGGAAACCATTGGTTAGTTCATGGAAAGCGCAGGGGGATTCCCTGCGTTTTTGCGTGCAAAAATGGTGGGAATATGATAGTATGCTGTTAAAGCGTTTTGACAGAGTTTATGTCAGGAGGGATTTTTTTAGATGGAAAAAAGAAAAATGGAAAATATCGGCGCTGAGCCGTCTATGTTGGGTTTTGGCTGCATGCGTTTTCCTACTTTGGAAGACGGCAGCATCAATGAAGCAGAAGGGGAAAAAATGCTGAACTATGCCCTTGACCATGGGGTGACCTATGTGGATACGGCATATTTCTACCATGATGGCGCCAGCGAGCCTTTTGTGGGCAAGGTGCTGGAAAAACGGGACAGAAGCTCTTTTTATCTGGCAACCAAACTGCCTGTTTGGATACTGAAAGACGGGGAGGACGCCAGAAGGGTATGTATGGAACAGCTTTCCCGCCTGCGGACAGAATATGTGGATTTTTATCTGCTTCATGCATTGAATCGGGAAAGATGGGAAAAACTGGTGGAACAGGGTGTCATTGATGTGCTGGAACAGCTGCGGGAAGAAGGCAAAATCCGCTACATCGGTTTCTCTTTCCATGACGATTACGAAGTGTTTGAGGAAATTTTGCAGTACCGGAAATGGGATTTCTGCCAGATTCAGCTGAACTATATGGACACAGAAGAACAGGCAGGCATGAAAGGCTACCGTCTGGCAGAAAAACTTGGTGTGCCCCTGGTGATTATGGAGCCTGTCCGCGGCGGCGCTCTGGCGAACTTCTCAGAAGATTTGAACGCAAAATTCCACGCACTGGACGAAAAAGCATCCATCGCTTCTTATGCTCTGCGGTATGTGGGCAGCCTGCCCAATGTGAAAGTCATCCTCAGCGGCATGAGTACCATGGAACAGGTAGAGGACAACATCAAAACATTCTCTCCTTTCCGTCCGCTCAATATCAGAGAAGAAGTTGCCATTGCTAATACGGCGGCAGCGCTGCGGGCTCGTGTACAGAATGGCTGTACAGGATGCCGTTACTGTATGCCGTGTCCTCATGGAGTGGATATTCCTGGGAACTTTAAACTGTGGAATACGTATCATATGTATCAGCGTTACGAAAGCGTTCGTTTTGGCTGGGAAGGCAAGGCGGAAAGCGAAAAACCCACCAGCTGCGTTTCCTGCGGAAAATGCATGGTAAATTGCCCTCAGAAGATCAATATTCCCATGGATTTGCAGAAGGTGCAGAAAGATTTCGACGAACGCATTTGGAAATAAAAGGAGAGAAGCACTTGGATTTACTGGAACAGGCGAAAAAAGCACTGGAGGCGGAAGGCGTGACCTTTGCGGCAGTATCCACCTCTGGCGAGCAAAAAACATCACAGAAAAAAGGCATTGCTCCTATGATGGAAATTTTGGCAGAGTGCCCGGAATTTTTGCAGGGAGCGGCAGTGGCTGACCAGGTCATTGGGAAAGCGGCAGCATTTCTCCTGCGCAAGGGCGGCGCAAAATACCTGTATGCCAAAATCATCAGCGAACATGCTTTGGAAACACTGAAAGATAGTGGTATTGCTGTTTCTTATGGAACAAAAGTGCCTTATATCATCAATCGGAAGAAAGACGGCATGTGCCCCATGGAGCAGACGGTGCTTTCTGTGACAGATGTGGAGGAAGCCTATGGAAAATTGCGGGAAAAACTGCGGGAACTTTCTGGAAGAAATTGAGTTTCGGCCCATGAAAGCCACAGAGCATCCCTTGCTGTCAGATTTTCTCTATGAAGCCATTTTTCTGCCGCCGGGCGTCACACCCCCGCCCAGAGAAGTGGTGGAGTTGCCGGAATTGCAGCCCTATATTGTGGATTTTGGCAAAGATGGAGATTTCTGCATGTGTGCGGTACAAGGAACGCGGGTCATTGGTGCCGCATGGTGCAGATATTTGCAGGGATACGGCGGTGTGGAGGGTATGCCAGAGCTGGCAGTTTCCCTTTTGCCGTCCTTTCGGGGCAAAGGCATTGGTACAGTTCTTTTGGTGAAGTTTTTGGAAGAAATTCAAAAAAGGAACTTACCGGGGATTTCTCTTTCCGTTCAGAAAGAAAATCCTGCCCATAGATTGTATGAACGATTGGGATTTGAAATCGTCGAAGAACAGGCAGACACATGGGTCATGGTATACCATGTATAAAAAATCAGCGCCAGAGAGGATGATGGAAATGATTATTGGTACCTGCGAAGTGACTTTTCGGGCTGACTGGGTCACCAGCCTGAAGGAAAAGCGGATGGTGCTCAAAAGCCTCATGGAAAAGACACGGCACAAATTCAATATTTCCATTGCGGAAGTGGACAATCAGGATAACCATAAACTGTTGACCATTGGCTTTGCCTGCGTTTCCAACGAAAGCCGCCACGCGGACAGTATGGTGCAGCATGTGCTGGATTTTATGGAAAAAAATACAGAGGCGGAGCTGATTTTTGCGGAAAGGGAAATCATTTGACGCTTTTTTCCCGAAAACAAAGGGATTTTTTATAAATAGCAGTAGATTTTCGGATTTTGCTGTGTTATAATATGCTTTGATTGTGCAGTTTTCAAGGACTGCCGGAAAAATGACAGCATACAAAACAGAAAAAATGAAGTTGTCAGATACAGATATTTTTTAAGGAGGAACTTCTAACCATGAATAATGCAACACTGATCAGCAAAGAAAAAACAGAAGTAAAATTTTCTTTCGAAGTAAGCCCTGAAGCACTGGAAACAGGTCTGGCTTTCGCTTACAACAAAAACAAAAACCAGATCTCTCTGCCTGGTTTCAGAAAAGGCAAAGTGCCCAGAAAGCTCATCGAAGCGCAGTACGGCGAAAACTTCTTCTACGAAGATGCAATCAACCACATCTTCCCCGATGAATACATGGCAGCAATCAAAGAACTGGGTCTGGACGTTGTTTCCGCTCCCACTCTGGATGTTGAATACATCGACAAAGCAAAAGGCATTAAATTCATCATTGATGTAACTGTAAAACCCGAAGTAACTCTGGGTCAGTACAAAGGTCTGTCCGTGGAAAAAGTTCCCACAGAAGTAACAGACGAAGAAATCGCAAAAGAACTGGAAAAAGTTCAGAAACAGAACGCTAGACTGGTAGAAGTAACAGACAGACCCGCTCAGATGGGCGATGTTGCGAAAATCAGCTACGAAGGCAGCGTTGACGGCGTTCCTTTCGAAGGCGGCAAATCCGACGAACATGACCTGGAACTGGGCTCTCATTCCTTCATCGAAGGTTTCGAAGATCAGATCGTTGGTCACAGCGTAGGCGAAAAATTCGACATCAACGTAACTTTCCCTGAAGCTTACCATGCACCTGAACTGGCTGGCAAAGCAGCAGTATTCGCTATCGAACTGAAAGGCATCACAGCAAAAGAACTGCCTGAACTGAACGACGCTTTCGCAGAAGATGTTTCCGAATTCTCCACAATGGATGAATACAGAGCAAGCATCGCGGGCAAACTGGCAACAGACAAAGTAGAAAGAGCAAAACAGCTCCAGGGCGACAAACTGCTGGATGCAGCAGTAGCTAACTGCACAATGGAAGTACCTCAGGTTATGTATGATAACAAAATCAACAGCATGATGAGAGAATTCGAACAGAACATCATGCAGCAGGGCCTGACCATGGACATCTACTATCAGTACATGGGCACTTCCGAAGAAGCTATGAAAGAAACATTCAAAGACACAAGCATCAAGAGCGTAAACGCTAGACTGATGCTGGAACAGATTGCAAAAGAAGAAAACCTGACAATCTCTCAGGAAGATCTGGATGCAGAAGTTGTAAAATACGGCGAAAGCTACGGCATCGACGGCAAAGTAATGCTGGAAATGATGAAAGACGAAGACAAAGAAGCTCTGAGACAGGATATGCTGGTAAGAGCTGCTATGAAGCTGATTGAAGAAACAGCTATCGTAACTGAACCCGAAAAGTAAGATTCGCAAATCAAATTGCGTGAATGGAAACAGGCACAGGATACTGTGCCTGTTTCATATCGAAAAGAACGAAACAGGAGGGATTGCGAATGAGTTTAGTACCTATGGTCGTGGATCAGACCAACCACGGCGAACGTTCTTATGACATTTATTCTAGACTGTTAAAAGACAGAATCATTTTCCTTGGCGAGGAAGTCAACGACGTAACAGCCAGCCTGGTTGTTGCACAGCTGCTTTACCTGGCTGCGGAAGATCCCGATAAGGATATCAACCTGTATATCAACAGCCCCGGCGGTTCCGTAACCGCAGGTATGGCCATCTATGACACCATGCAGTATATCCGCCCCGATGTATCCACAATCTGCATCGGTATGGCAGCAAGCATGGGCGCGTTCCTGCTGGCAGGCGGCGCAAAAGGCAAACGTTACGCTCTGCCCAATGCGGAAGTGATGATTCACCAGCCCAGCGGCGGCGCAAGAGGTCAGGCAACAGACATTCAGATCCACGCAGAAAACATCCTGCGCACCAAAAAGAAACTGAATGAAATTCTGGCAGCAAATACAGGCAAATCCTTTGATGAAATCGCCCATGACACAGAACGGGATAACTTTATGACAGCGGAAGAAGCAAAAGAATATGGCTTGATCGACGCTGTCATCACAAAGCCTCAGACAAAGGAGTGAGAATGGAATGACCGGTAAAAACGATGAAACCAACAAATTACGGTGTTCCTTTTGCGGCAAAACACAGGATCAGGTAAAAAAACTGATTGCCGGCCCCAATGTGTATATCTGTGACGAATGTATCGACCTTTGCGCAGATATTATTGATGAAGAATACGAAACCCTCGCAAAAGAGGACGAAGTGAAAGAACTGCCCAAGCCCAAGCAGATCAAGGAAATCCTTGACCAGTATGTTATCGGTCAGGACAGAGCAAAACAGGCACTGTCTGTGGCAGTTTATAACCACTATAAGAGAATTTTCCGCAACGCCAAAACAGACGATGTGGAACTGCAGAAAAGCAATATCCTGCTGGTAGGCCCTACCGGTACTGGTAAAACCCTGCTGGCACAGACTCTGGCAAGAGTATTGCAGGTGCCTTTCGCCATTGCAGACGCTACTTCTTTGACAGAAGCCGGCTATGTAGGTGAAGATGTAGAAAATATCCTGCTGAAACTGATTCAGGCAGCAGATTACGATATTGAAAAAGCGGAACGCGGTATCATCTATATCGATGAAATCGATAAGATCACTAAGAAATCCGAAAACGTATCCATCACCCGTGATGTCAGCGGTGAAGGCGTACAGCAGGCACTGCTGAAAATTCTGGAAGGCACAACAGCAAGCGTGCCTCCTCAGGGCGGCAGAAAGCACCCTCATCAGGAATTTATCCAGATTGACACTACAAACATTCTGTTTATCTGCGGCGGCGCCTTTGGCGGCATCGAAAAGATCATCCAGAACCGTATGGGTCACAAAGTCATCGGTTTTGGCGCAGATGTTCACAGCAAGCTGGATAAAACAAACGATGAACTGCTGCAGAGCCTGATGCCTCAGGATCTGCTGAAATATGGTCTGATTCCTGAATTCATCGGTCGTCTGCCTGTTGTGGTAACACTGGATAATCTGGATGAAGATGCTTTCGTTCATATCCTGACAGAACCCAAAAACGCATTGACCAAACAGTATGAATATCTGTTTGAACTGGATGATGTGATTCTGGAATTTGAAGAAGACGCTCTGAGAGCCATTGCGCATAAGGCTATGGAACGGGAAACCGGCGCCAGAGGTCTGAGAGCCATTCTGGAAGAATTCATCAACCCTGTGATGTACGAAATCCCCACAGAAACCACTGTGGAAAAATGCATCATCACCAAAGATGTGGTGGAAGGCAAAGCACAGCCCCAGTATATCTATAACGAAAACAGAAAGCCCCTGCACCGTTCCCGTCAGAAAAAACAGGATAAAGGCGCAAGCGCATAACTGTTTGTATAAAGTAAGAATGGAAAAGAGCGCGAAACTTTTAGAAATAGCAGTTTCGTGCTCTTGTTTTTTAGGAAGAAAAGAAAGAAGGGATCATCATGATTTTGGATTTGACAACCATACTCACACCGGACCATTCCATGATCGCATGGGCAAAACAAAGGAAAATCCCCATATTGCCATGGGCCATGTGGGAACCCATTTAGATACCTATGAAAAAACAAAAATTCCGCTGGAGTATTTCCGTTCCCGTGGAGTTTTGTTTCAGGTCGTTGGAATTGGGGAAGTGATAGAGGCGGATATTGATCTGACAAAGGTTCAAGCAGGAGATTTTGTTTTATTCCGCACCGGAAGAAGTGAGGAATACGCCTATGGTGAAAAAGAATACTTTCCCAATCATCCCAAACTTTCTCTGTCTTTGATTGAAAAATTGGTAGAAAAGCAGATTCATTTTATCGGTGTGGATTGTCCCGGTATCCGGGAGCATGAAGAGCATCAGCAGGCAGACCGTTTTTGCGAAAGACATGGTGTTTATGTCATTGAGAACCTGAAAAATCTTTCTGGCATTACATCAGAAACCTTTACGGTTTATACCATGTGGTTGGATGATGCGCAGATGACAGGGCTGAGATGCCGTGTTTTGGCAGAGATGAAATAAAAGAGAAAGGTTGTTATTTTCTCGGCAAGGGTTGTATGTCTATTTATACAAAAATACGGTGGTTTCCATTGGAAACTTTTATTTTACCGTCAGGAAAAAATTGACAGGAGCCTGTAAATATGGGAAATTTTGCGGATTGTATACACGGCGTACACCCTTGGTGGATAGATGGTTTTCTATTGGGGAAAAGCCGAAAAAACCTGGAAAAATCGAGAAAATCGGCAAAAAAATCACAATTTTGTATTGACGTTGGAAAAAAGGAGGACTATAATTAACTCGTACATGAGAGAGGGACAATTAAAAACAATTGTCCATGAGTTAAAAACTTTTAAATTTACAGGAGTGATATTTTATGTTGACAATGGAAATGCTGCAGGAAGCAAAAAAAGTACTGGACGGCGTAGCTAGAAAAACACCCGTATTCCAGTCCACTTACATCAACCCCGATGCTGATGTTTATATCAAATGTGAAAACATGCAGGTAACAGGTTCTTTCAAACTGAGAGGCGCTTACTTCAAAACAGCTAGCCTGACAGACGAAGAAGCACAGAAAGGTGTAATCGCTTGCTCCGCAGGTAACCACGCTCAGGGCGTAGCTCTGGCTGCACAGAAAAAAGGTATCCCTGCTGTAATTTGCATGCCCGAATCCGCACCCATGGCTAAAGTAGAAGCTACAAGAAGCTATGGCGCAGAAGTAGTGCTGGTTCCAGGCGTATATGATGATGCTGCTGCAAAAGCTACACAGCTGCAGCAGGAAAAAGGCTACACATTCCTGCACCCCTTCAACGATGAATACGTAATGGCTGGTCAGGGTACAGTTGGTCTGGAAATTATGGAACAGGTAAAAGACGCAGAAGTTGTTCTGGTTCCCATCGGTGGCGGCGGTCTGATCGGCGGCGTTGCTTTCGCTGTAAAACAGATCAACCCTAACTGTAAAGTATATGGTGTACAGGCAGCAGGCGCTCCTTCCATGCAGAACGCTCTGAAAGTTGGTAAAACAGAAGCTCTGGCTTCCGTAAGCACAATGGCTGATGGTATCGCTGTTAAACAGCCTGGCGACCTGACATTCGCTATGTGCCAGAAATATGTTGATGGCGTTGTAACAGTAACAGAAGACGAAATCGCTTCCGCTATCCTGAAACTGATCGAAAAACACAAAATGGTAGCAGAAGGCGCTGGCGCTGTTTCCGTAGCAGCTGCTATGTACAACAAAGTTGACATCAAAGGCAAAAAAGCTGTATGCGTAATCTCCGGTGGTAACGTAGACGTTAACGTTCTGGATCGTATCATCGACAAAGCTCTGCAGGCTAACGGCAGAATCACAAAACTGTCCGTAATGGTTATGGATAAACCCGGTCAGCTGACACAGCTGCTGACAGCTATCGCTGAAACAGGCGCTAACATCTTCAGCGTAAACCACGACCGTATGGTACAGGATATCGCAGTAAGCACATGTATCGTAGACATCGTTGCTGAAACAAGAAACAAAGAACACAGCGAACAGATGATCGAAGCAATCAAAGCAAAAGGCTTCCAGGTACTGTAATTCGCAGCATCTACAAAAGCAACATAAATCATAACGATAAAAAGGGACATTGCGGCAGAAATGCGGCACTGTCCCTTTTTCTGTTGCAGGAACAGGAAAAATCCTTGTGGTGTGATGTGCTCCGTCGTATAATAGATATACTAATGCAAAAGAAAGGATAGGAAAGTTATGGAAGGGAATCGTGAAAAAAGACGGGGCATTTTCCTGACACTGGCAGGGGGGATGTGCTGGGGGATCTCCGGCTGTTTTGGTCAGTTTTTGTTTCAGGAAAAGGGGGCTACGGCAAACTGGCTGGTGTCCATCCGTCTGCTGACTGCAGGGATTTTGCTGCTGATCATCGGCTATATCCATCAAGGGAAAAAACTCAATGAAGTATTTCATAAAGGAGCAGATGCCAAGAAATTATTGGGCTTTTCTATTTTTGGCATGCTGTTTTGCCAGTATACATACTTTGTAACGGTGCAGTATTCCAATGCTGGTACGGCAACGGTGCTTCAGGCATTGGCTCCTACGGTTATTCTGGCTTTTGTCTGCATCCGTAACTTGAAGCTGCCCAGAGGATTTGAACTGGCGGCGGTTATTTCGGCTGTTTTAGGGGTATTCCTCTTGAGTACCCATGGGAATATTCATAATATGATGCTGACAAAACAGGCATTATTTTTCGGTCTGGCTTCTGCCGTAGGGGCAGCGTCCTATAATCTGCTGGCAGCTGATTTGCTGCGGGGATATGGCGTTTATGTGGTTGTAGGGTTTGGTATGTTTTTTGGCGGTTTAGTGCTCTGCGCCATTGTGCGCCCATGGGAGCATATGATTCCGCTGGATGGAGAAACGCTCCTTGCCCTCTTTGGCGTTATCGTCATTGGTACAGCCATTGCTTTCTCCTTATATCTGAAAGGGGTCAGCATTGTAGGCGCTTTTATGGGCAGCCTTCTGGGAACCATCGAACCAGTGACCGCTATTGTGGTATCAGCTCTCTTTTTGGGTTCCAAATTCCAGTGGATCGACCTGTTGGGATTTGTATTGATTTTGGGCACAGTCCTGCTTTTGTCACTCCGTACATCACACGAAGAAGTATAAAAAATCATTTGGGCAGCACAGAAGAAATGCGAACGTATTTTCTGATGGGGCTTGCCCTTTTTTTCGCCCTCCTTTATAATGGAAAGGGTAAACAGGAGGACAAACTATGATTTCATATATCAAAGGTACCTTGGTTCACCGAGGAAACGGCGTGGTAGTCGTGGAAGCCAGTGGACTGGGCTACGAAATTTTTGTTTCCGCGGCAACCCTTTCGGTGCTGCCGGAAGTGGGGGAAACGGTGAAAATCCATACCCACATGAATGTAAAGGAAGACGGCATTTCTCTTTATGGCTTTTCTACGGCAGAAGAACTGGAGCTGTTCCATCGGCTCATCAGTGTTACTGGCGTGGGGCCCAAGGGGGCACTGGGCTTTTTGTCTCAGCTGAAACCCCAGGAGATCATTCTTGCCATCCTTTCTGATGACGTGAAAACATTGTCCAAAGCCCCTGGTGTCGGCAGAAAAACTGCCCAGCGGGTGATTTTGGAACTGAAAGATAAATTCCAGACAGCAGATGCCATTGCCATGGAAATGGAAGCAGACGATTTGATGCCTACGGGCAGCAACGGCGCCAAGTTTGAAGCCATGGACGCATTGGCGGCACTGGGATACAGCCGCAGCGAAGCGGCAAAAGCTGTCAACGGCGTGGCAGCGGAAGGCATGACCACAGAGGACATCTTAAAAGCTGCCCTCAAGAAAATGGTCACATTTTGAGTAGAAACAGGTGGAAGCATTGGAAGATAGACGGATATTGACTGCCGGCATGCGGGAGGAAGATTGGGATACAGAACCGAAACTGCGGCCGGAGCGTTTGGAAAACTATATCGGGCAGGAGAATGTAAAAGAAAACCTGCGAGTGTTCATTGAAGCGGCAAAACAGCGTGGCGAAGCCTTAGATCATGTGCTGCTTTACGGCCCGCCGGGACTTGGTAAGACCACATTGTCCAATATCATTGCCAATGAAATGGGCGTGCAGATCAAGACCACTTCCGGCCCTGCCATTGAGCGTCCGGGGGACATGGCGGCGGTGCTTAACAGCCTTGGAGAAGGGGACATCCTCTTTATTGACGAAATCCATCGGCTGAATCGCATGATTGAGGAAATCCTCTATCCTGCCATGGAGGACTATGTCATTGATATTATGATCGGCAAAGGCCCCGGCGCACGGTCTGTGCGGCTGGATTTGCCGAAATTTACACTGATTGGGGCAACCACTCGTATTGGGCTTTTGACAGCACCGCTTAGGGATCGTTTTGGCGTGGTACATCGGCTGGAGCCTTATGGCGTGGCACAGCTGAAAGTGATTCTGTTGCGCTCGGCAGATGTGCTGAAAGTGGAATTGGATGAAGACGGTGCGGAAGAAATTGCCCGCCGATCCAGAGGAACACCCAGAATTGCCAACCGCCTTTTGAAACGTGTGCGAGACTTTGCCCAGGTAAAATACGACGGCAAAATCACCGGAGAAGTGGCGCGGTTTGCGCTGGATTTATTGGAAGTGGATAAAATGGGGCTGGATTATATCGACCGGAAAATGCTCATGGCAATGATTGATAAATTCGGCGGGAAACCTGTGGGGCTGGATACTTTGGCGGCTTCCATCAACGAGGAATCCGAAACCATTGAAGATGTATATGAACCTTATTTGCTCCAGCTGGGCTATATCCAGCGGACACCAAGGGGCAGAGTTGTGACGAAACGGGGATATGACCATTTTGGTCTGACGTATCCCGAGGGAAAGGAGTAATCAATATGAAATTACCAATCACTGAAGTGATCGAAAACGTAAAAGATGAATTGCTGTGCTATGAAGGAGCAGAACAGACAGCAGAACGCTGGGAAAAGGAATTTTTGCAGTGGGTGGAAGAACACAAAGGCAAAGACAAAGACATCATCGTAGATGGCGGTCAGGTATCTCTGAAAATCCGTGACGAAGAAGAAATCTTTGAAATCGCTGATTCCTATATGGATGCACTGGATGAAGGCAGTGTAAAACAGTATTGGGAAAAATTCTGATAGATCTGAAAAAGAAAAGCACGAAATTTCTGGAAAGAAGTTTCGTGCTTTTTTGTATTTATTTTGTGATGAAATAGGTGGCTTCCATTTCCGCCGTCAGTAAATCCCCGCAGAAACACTGGATATGGAGGATTAGTTTGCCTTTTTGGAATTTTGCGAAAGAATCCAGCAAAGCCTGTTTGCCTTCGGGGTCATTGCAGATACATTCTGCCCGAAAATCGCCTGTGATGGGGGCAATATACCGCAGCTGAGTTTTCTGTGCGACGATATTGCCCTTTGGCAGAAGTTCGTGGAAATTGGCATACATGACAGACCAGCCACAGACCGTCATCAAGGCGCTGATGCTGCCTGCAAAACCTGTGTTTTTGTCGTTTTTATTCTGGGCAAAAGGTACGGAAAGCACCACTTTTTCTGGTGTGTATGTTTCCGCCTGAATGTCCATAAATTCTGTCAGTGGAATATTGCTGTGCAAAAAGGAAGTAAATGCTTTTGTATCCATGATTTTCTCCTTTATACTTCAAAAAATGCTTTATCATAGGTAACAGTGCCATTCCAGTCCCCAGCAGGTTCCTGCAAAGGCAGTGCCATATAGTTTTCGTCAGGCACACCCTCAAAGGGGCAGATGATGCCAAAACGGGAGGCAGGCACATAGCCGACTTTGGGGTAATATGTTTCACTGCCCAGTACGACGCTGATACCGTAGCCAAGTTTTTTGGCAATGCGGTGACCTTCTGCCAGTAAGGCAAGCCCAACGCCTTTTCGTTGGTGTTCCGGCAATACTGCCAGCGGCGCAGGGGCAATGGCTGTTTTTTCTCCGATTTTGATTTCAGAGAATAGAATATAGCCTATTATTTTTTCGTTTTCCTCTGCCACCAGAGAAAGAGCAGGTTGGAAAGCGGGGCTTTTGTGGAGCAGTACTACCAAGTCCTGCTCGTTGCCGTCGCTGTGTTCCGCAGAAGCAAAGGCGGTTTTCACCAGCTCATATACGGCAGAAGCGTCAGAGGTTGTTTCCTGTCTGATTATCATGTTTATTTCCTTTCGTCTGTTTCATTGAGATTTTCCCAGAAGTCCTCTTTGCCGATTTTTTTCAGATTGCGGTAATAAGGACGGTCTTTGTATTCATAGCGGCAGATGGAAGAAAATACGCAGTAATCACAAGGTGTGCTGTTCTGTTTGCGATACGGGGCAGGGGTGATGACGCCTGCTTTCATGCTTTCGCCAATGGCAGCGGCACGTTTTGCTGTAAATGCCATAAGGGCGTTGTATTCTTCTTCCGTAGCCAGCAGGGAAGATGCTGTGGGCGTTCCTTTTTTGGTATATTTCAGTGGGATGATGTCCGAAGAACCCAGCCGCATACCGCCGCTGACAGGGTCAATAAAGACTTCATCCATGGCTTTGATGACCGTTTCGTTTTCCAGCACCAGACCGGACATCTGCATTTTGCTGTAAAGCATGGTTTCCAGTTCTTCGGTGGACAATTCTTCCGTCACAGACAATGTGGGGTCTGTGATGCGGAAATAGAATACACCGCCGGGGCGGTAGGATTCCGTTCCGTGGTTTTTCAGATAAGCGTCCAAATATAATAACAGCTGCAATTGCAGGCCGTAATAAATGTCCTGGAAATCAAAGGCTTTTGTGCCGGATTTATAGTCGATGATTTTCACGAATTTATTGCCTTCCGCATCCAGTAGGTCTACGCGGTCGATTTTCCCTCGCAGAATTAGCTTGCTGCCGTCAGCCATGCCAATGACGATGGGCGGCAATGCTTCATGGGGGCCAAAGCCCACTTCATAGCCAGCAGGCTCAAACATACCGCTCTGGATATGGCGCACCAATGTCCAACCGGCACGTCTGGAAATCCGTTTCAATCGTTTGATGAGGTACCGATTGGCGGCAGAATCCAGCAGGATTTCGTTACCCAGATGGGGAGCTGCTTCGTCCACAGCGGCATCCATGCGGCGTTCTGTTTCTTCCTGTGTTAAGGTTTGCCAGGAAATGCCGTCTTTTTTCAGTGTGGCTGCAAACTGCTCTAATACTTGATGGAACAGATTCCCTAAATCAGGCGTACGCAGCTGGTACAACTGCCTAGGTCTTGCTTTCAGTCCATATTCCGCAAAATAAGCGAAGGGGCAGGCGGCAAACCGTTCCAGACGGGATACGCTGGAAAGAATGTTTTTGCCGTAAAGGCTTTTGGCAGTTTTTGGGGAAAGTTTTTGCCGTCTGTCATGAACGGAAAATCCCTGTCGCAGGAGAGAAAGCCGCTGCTGCCATTGGGGTGTGGTGGCAAAATAACTGTAAATATCCTGCCACATGGGTTCCATGGGGGATTCTTCCACGTGTTTGCGCATCTGTGCCCCTAACTGGTGGAAACATCCGCCTGGAGTCAGAGCAGAAAGGGGGAGAACGTCGTCCCGTTCTTCTGTCAATGTGGGATACATCTTCCCAATGCGGGCAATGAGGGAAGAGGGGAACAATGCTTTCCCTTCTGTGTCCCCGTTGGCGTAGGTGAGATACAGGGCATGAGAAGGCTTTGTCAATCCTCTGTAAATGAGGAACTGTTCTTCAAATAATTTCCGTTTACCATCAGGGGCAAGCTCCATACCTGCCGCTGTCAGGGCTTCTCGTTCTGTTTCTGTGAAAATGCCTGTGTTTTCCGCAGGTGCGGGCAAAATGCCGTCATTGACGCCCAAAACTAGCAAGGCTTTGATGTCCGGCAGACGGCTTCGTTCAATATCCCCCACTAGCAAGCTGTCAGCCGTCGGCGGAATGAGCCCCATGGAGCTTTCTTCCAGCCCGGCAGACAAAATACGGGCAAAGGTATCCAGTGACATAGGCGCGTCCCCCAGGATTTCCACAGCTTTTTGCAGCACATCCATGAGGATTTGCCAGATTTGCCGATGTTCTTCGGCTTTGGCGGCATTTCCTTTGGCAGCGGCGGCTTCGGAAAGAGCTGTCAGTTTTTGGGCAATGCCCAAGGTGTCCAGTTGAACAACAAGGGCCGTTACCCAATCCCGTAAAGGTAGATTTTTCTTCCGTTTCAGGGCAAGGAGGGGAGCAAATGGCGTCATGACCTGTACGCGGAGGTCATTGAGATACGCCTGTTCTGCTTCCTGTCCCGGCTGAAAGCCGTATGTCCAGACGTCTTTTTTCCATTTATAACCTTTGATGCCGTATGCCAGAACATAGTTTTCCAGAATATCCATGTCCTCCTGTGCCATGGGGGTCAGACCTGTTTTCAGATAAGAGAAAACGGCTTCATAGCGGAAGTCATAGACCACACATTCCAGCAGGCTATTCACCAGCAAAATGAGGGGGTGAGAGGAAATGTCACGACGGCTATCCACGAAATAGGGGATGCCCGCTTCTGACAGGATGCCTTTCAGCCCTTTTTCGTAGGCGGACATGGCGTTGGTAACAATGGCAATATCCCGATAGCGCAAGCCTTTTTCCCGTACCAGAGAAAGAATCTGCCCTGCGGCGTATGCCATTTCCGATTCCCTTGTAGCGCAGGAACAGATATGGATGCCCTCATGGTCGGGAGATTTTTTATAATAACCATAAAAATAGTTTTGTTCCAAAAAGGCAAGGGCAGGTGTTTGTGCCCGAGGGTTTTCTTTGAAAAAGACAGGGAATTCCATGGCAATGCCCATTTCTTCTGCCAGAGAGACCAGTTTTTGTTTTGTCAGATGTGGTTCAAAAAATGGCGCGGCAGGAGGCAGACTGGAAGCGAAATAGCTGTGTTCGTCCATGGGCAGTGTGATGCTGACCCGTTTGCATAGACGGAGCAGCTGGGCAATGACGCCGTATTCCTGTGGTGTGAAGCCGTAAAAGCCATCCAGCCAGATTTCTGTATCTCCGAAAGCGGCAGAGGAAGCCAGTTTTTCTTCTAACAGGGAAAGGGTTGTGTCCCCAGTCAGATAAGTCTGAGAGAGGAATTCCTCATAGCGGCGGTAGATGCTTGCCATATCCCGACATTTGTCCTGTACGCTGTGGGACAGTCCTTCCAGATTGGACATGGTTTCCAGCTGTTCCGGTGTGACACGGTAGCGGAAAAATTCTGTGATGGTCTTTCCAAGACGGCTCACGAATCCGTTTTTGTCCATCATATGACAGAAATAAGGCAGGTCATCCCGCTGTTCCAGGAGAATTTTCTGCAATGCCATCTGTTTGCCCACATCCCCCAGTATCACGGCTCTGTTCAGTCCGTTTTTGGCAAAAAACTGGTGTGCCAGTCTGCCGAAGCTGAGGACTTCCGCTGTCAGGATGCCTTTGCGCTCTGTTCGTGCTGTCAGGTCGCGTTCCGCCTGAGAGGTGTACTGCTCCGGCACCAGAAAAATCTGCCGTCCTTTGTGGGTGGATTGGGCAGTGATGATCTCCTTCATACAGTATTCGGTTTTTCCGGTGCCTGCGGCACCAATGAGAAAACGTAATGCCATGTCTGTCCCTCCTTCATTAGTTACATGATACAAAAGGGCAGTATTTTTTGCAAGGACAAGTTCCCGGCAGGCATATCGGCAGACCTTTTTTCATAAGGTAAGATAACGATATGTTTTGGAGGGAGAAAAGAGGGTGCGGCATACAAGATTTGTAGTGGTAAAAATGCGTGAGCTTTTGAAAACAGCCCTGTTTGCGGTGCTGGGCGTCATCATTCTGGTGGGGCTCATTACCTTTTTCCTGCGTATGGGAGATGGCAAATCCGCAGGGCTTTACCGGGACGGCACTTATGAGGCGGAACTGCCGCTGGGACAGGGCACCGCTTCCGTTTCTGTGGAAATTCGGGATGGACGCATCGCCGATGTGACAGTGACCGATGATGCGGAAACAGTGTCCGTCATGTATCCCATGGTGGAGGATGCTGCGGAAGAAGTAGCACAGCAGGTGGTACAGAACCAGTCTGTGGAAAATATCACCGTGGCGGATACCCATACATATTCCGCACAGGCGGTGCTGGACGCGGTGAGTGCCTGTCTGGAAGACGCGGAAAAATGAAGAAATGGGAAAGAAGATGCCTGTTTTGGGTATCTTCTTTTTTGCTTTGAGAAAAAATAAACAAAATCTTAATATTTGATTGTTCTTTTTTGGTAGATAGGATGGCTTTCCGATGGTATAATAAAAAATAAGTTGACACGAGAAAAGATGTCTTTTTGGTGTGGACTTTTTCTGTTTCGACAGTTTTGCGGAAAAACGAAGGAGGAGTATGTATGAGAAGAAAGTTAGCGGCAGTATTGTGTACTCTGCTGTGTCTGACTGCTTTTACAGGGTGTTCCGCTGATGAAGTGGGCTACCTGCAAATGAGCGCGGACATGTTCAAAGGCATGGAAGTCAGTGAAACAACAGGGGAAGCTGATATTACACTGGACTTTGATGCCATGAAAACATTTGCGGCAGACGTAATGCTGGCAAGCGGTATGACACAGGAAGATGTGGACGCTGCCATGGCTGGTATGACAGATTTTGACGGCAAAAAGAATGTGAAGCTGAATTATACCATGCTGATGAATATGGATGATATGTCCTTTATGTTTGATGTGGACGCCAAATATAAAAATCAGGAATATTCTTTCGGCAGATGGTATTACGGCACAAAAGACGGCGTATATGTTTCCACAGAAACCGTATGGAGCGCATACCGTCTGATGCAGGATATGACAGAAGATACAGATAGCTATTTCTTCAGCGATGCGTTCGCTCAGGAATGGAAATCTATGCTGGATCGTGACCAGTATATCTGTGTTCTGGATATGAAAGAAGATTTGGGTCTGACCCAGGAAGAACTGGATGCTCTGATCCCCAGCGGCTATGACAGCGTTTATGAAGCAGCCATCAACATGTATAAAGATGGTTTCAGTGGCTTCAGCACAGGCATGGTGACAAGAATCCAGAACGGCTATCAGGTAGAAGCTACTGGTACAGAAGTGGGTCAGATGCTGGTTTCTCTGCTGGACTACATGGCACAGAATCCTGAACCTGTTATCAATGCACTGGAAGAATACCTGAAAGTGACTATGCAGGCAAGCGGCGCAACAGAAGCGGAAATTGCTGATCTGACAAGCTCCATGCAGGCAGCAAGAGAAGATGTGGAAGCATTCCGCACAGTACTGGCTGATGTAAAAGACGCAGTGGAAACAGGTATGAAGAATGAAACTGTTGCAGCGCTGCTGAATGGTTTCCATTACACAAGCGAATTTACAAAAGTAAATGACAGATACTATGGCAGTGAAAACTATCAGATGGCATACAAAGGTAGCACCATGTGCGCAATCACTTCCTCCATGCGTATGGAAGAAGCCAGAGGCTCCGTGGTATTCCCTTCCATCAGTGTAAGACCTGATGCCATCACAACAGAACTGGAAACACTGACAGATAAATACAATCCTGTAACAGGTGTCAGCGCAACATGGTACTATGACGAACCTACCGCATTCCTGACAGAAGAACGTGCAGAACCCGTTTACTGGGGCGGCAGCGTTTCTCCTATCGTAGAATATGTGGTACAGGACGGCAGAATTTACCTGCCTCTGCGCAGCATCTGCGATATGCTGGGTGAAACTGTAACATGGGATCAGGCAACAAAGACAGCCTCTGTTGTACAGGGCGAAACTGTCATCCCTATGGATGGCATTCTGGTTGACAGCACATCCTACATTGGTGTACGCGGCTTTGAAGCACTGGGCTATCAGGTAACTTACACCAATACAGATGGACAGCATGTAGCAACCATCGTAAAATAAGAAATCCGCAATTTTGAGATGAATGTTTGATTGAAAAGAAACAGAAAAGCAAAATAAAAAACAGAGTGTCCTCTGCAAAGAGGATGCTCTGTTTTTTTGTCAGAGAGAATTAGAGGCAGCGGGTGCGCAAGTCTTCCCAGTAAGTGTAGGGAATCTGCAAATTGCCCATACCTTTGCCCAGTCGGATGTCAGGTTTATTTTCTCCATGGAAGTCACTGCCGCCGGAGGGAAGCAGACCCAAAGTGCGGGCGATTTTTTCCACGGCTTTTGTCTGGGCTGGCGTATAGGTGGAGTAGCGGCATTCGATGCCGTCCAGACCAAAGGGAATCAATTCTTTGCAGAGAGTTTCCACTTGAGTCATGTCCAAGTCGTATAGGGTAGGATGCGCCAAAACAGCAGCACCGCCGGCGTTTTTGATGGCTTCGATGCAGCCTTTTGGTGTGAGGAACTGCCGCTCCACATAGCCGGGGCAGCCGGG
>ULVY01064809.1_pt1 | contig 28861 bp, 17 predicted proteins | sample 1959861 | NCBI WGS metagenome assembly ULVY01 (sample SAMEA4835798, study PRJEB28245) | human gut metagenome | biome: gut microbiome; material: fecal sample | place: Denmark | collected 2008
ATTTCTTTCAAAAATCATAAGACAAGCGGCGAAAAATCAAGTATAATAAACCACGGACATTAGAGAGTTTCAAAAGATAAGGAAGGGAAGAACCATGACATTAACACAATTAAGATATATTATAGCGATCGCAGATACAGGGTCTATGAATGAGGCGGCAAAAAGCCTGTTTATCTCACAGCCAAGTCTATCTCTTGCAGTCAAAGAATTAGAAAAAGAGATTGGAACAAGACTCTTTAAGAGAAGCAATCGAGGAGTATCAGTCACACAAGAAGGGATGGAATTCTTAAGTTATGCAAGACAGGTCGTTGAACAATATCAGCTTATGGAATCTCGCTATATTGAGAAGAAAAATATCAAGAAAAAATTCGGAGTTTCCATGCAGCATTATACATTTGCAGTGAATGCTTTTGTGGAGATGGTCAAACAGTTTGGTATGGATGAATACGAATTTGCAGTCAGAGAGACGAAGACATACGAAGTGATCAAAGACGTCAAAGATTTTCACAGTGAGATAGGGATCCTTTATTTAAATGAATTTAATAAGAAGGTATTAAGCAAGATGCTGCAGGAATCAGGGCTTGAATTCCATCCATTATTGGAATGTGGAATTTACGTTTATATGTGGAAAGGGCATCCTCTGGCAGATAAAGAAGAGATTACGATCGAAGAGTTGGAAGAATATCCATGCCTGTCATTTGAACAGGGGGAATATAACTCCTTTTATTTTGCAGAAGAAGTGTTAAGTACCTATGAATATAAACGTCTGATCAAAGCAAATGACCGCGCGACCATGCTGAATCTGATGGTTGGGTTAAATGGATATACATTATGTTCAGGAATTATCTGTGAAAGCTTAAATGGTGATGATTACTGTGCTGTGAAACTAAAATCGGATGAGCTCATGACGATTGGCTATATCAAGCGAAAAGGAGTCGCGATCAGCCCATTAGGAGAGAAATACTTAGAGGAGATCAAAAAGTATAAAGCTATGGGTGACGACTCTGGTTATAGGGATATCCTATAACTAGAAGATAACCTTAGAGGAGTCAAAAAATACAGTAAAAGCTTGAAATTGCTAGGAAATATGGGAAGTATGACTTCCCTCCAAGCAGTTTTATTTAACGTACAAATTCATATAACTTCATATATGTTAATGTTTCTTAATGCCAAAAAGGAGTCAAAAAAGGAGTCAAAAATTTTTAAAGGAGTCAACTTTATAATTTTGGAAAAGAGTCTGAATTATAGTACAAATTTATAGTTATACTAAAGTATTCTTACAACACAACATCCAAAGAATATTTTCGCATACTCATAAATCAAAACTCTCTTTACACCAAACACATGTTCGTGCTATAATGTCCAAGAGGTGAAATAAAATGTACAATACAACAAACATTCCAAAAGCTACTAAGAGAGTAAACATCTCAGGAGACACACCACCTGACATTTGGATGTCTATGTTAGATTCTTATGGTAAGCTTCAAAAATTCCACATCAGAGAATTACTTCTACAGGGTACTAGAAAAGAAACCAACTCAGCAAGGCAAGAACGTGAAGTAGAATATTACAAAAGCAGAATAGAAGTGTTAGAACGATTCAACATCTCTACAAAGACAAAGATACTAAAATACATTCCATCATCTGGCACATGGTATCTCTGCGGAGAATATGCAGACTTATTACGATCACAGAGTTACTTAAATAGGTAAGGAGATGCACAATGAGAATATACGAATACAACGAAAACACTCAGACGCTTAATACAGAGTGCGGATTATTCCATATAGGTGACACAGTACAGCTCACAGAAATCGACTCTCAGACGCCTATAAAAACAGTCTTATATGGAGCTAGAATTGATTCTACAGAATATGTCCTTTCATTCTTCGATGAGAAATGTGGGATGCCTTTATGCTTGTCTGAGCATGAAATAGATGATATGTGTAGAGTAGAAAAATCGTAAAAAATAGGGTACACCAGAAATTAATCTGATGTACCCTTAATTTTTAATAATACTCCGAATATCCTATCCAGAGTCTCTTTGTTAAATTATAATGTTTGCTTTTAAATTCAGGCAAGGATACAAACACAATTTTCATTGCCAGCTCAATCTGCTTCCTCGCATTGCCCCGTTGTAAAAAATACAAACTTGATTGCTCCCCTGAACCACAATCATTAAGAGCGATTTCTTTATCACTAACAAAGAAAACTAATAAAGAAAATACCGACTAATTGCCAAATTAATCATAACTGTTTCTTGTGTCTTTTCATATCCCTTAGCATTTCTTTGTATAAGACAGTTTAATCCAACCATCTTTAGTTTTACCCCAACCATTCTTAACAGCTTTGATTGTAACTGTTGTGCCTTTCTTATAAGCGTCTCTGACAATAGCAGCCGTTGTAGATGGAGACTTACGTACATTAAGAGCAGAAGCAGTTACTTTTACTTTGTATGATTTAAACTTAGAAGATGCTTTTGGTTTTACTACTGTAGAACCAGAAATGTCTGCTTTGAATTTAGCCCACTGTTTATTATTTTTTCCACACCAAGGTTCTGGGCACCGTTTTCCATTTGTGTCCCAATGACGAATAACATGACTAGCAGGGATATTATATTTTTTCATTAGTTTTTTTGTTAATGCAACAGCATTATTATATGTCTTTTTAGAAACGCCATTAGCTACACCTGCCATTTCAATACTCAGACTGTTTGCGTTTGTGCAGTTTTTATAATATTTTCCTGCCCCATTTGCTTGAGTGAAGAAACCTCCAACCGCCCATGCTATTCTGTTAACAGGAACAGATTTCCATACAATATCTTCATCATCAATAAAATAATGTGCGCCAGCAGATCTAGTGTTACCAGTAGCAAAATAATCTGCGTTATTCTTTGCACTATCTTTCTCCCCACCTGTGAAATGGATTACAATAAACTTAATAGAACTCGTGCTACGTTTACTTCCGTAGCTCACGCTCTTTGCCGTTCTTGTTTTGAATTTTAATGCCATAAATATCAAACTTCCTTTCCTTTATCTAAAAAGAGCAGTCACCATAACAGCAACTGCTCAATAACTAATTATTCAATTACTAATTACTCACTTAGCAAATTATCCAACAATGTCGTCAGATTCTTTACCTTCAGTAACATCATCTAATTCTTTTTCAAATAAATCCTTATCAACTTTTACGATCACGTCTTTTTGACCAATCTTATTCTTGATTTCCTCAGCCTCTTCAAGAGTTAATCTACCGTCTCTCAGAGCGTAAGCAATTTCATCTGCAAACTGAGCTGTCCATGTAAAACTATGATTTTTCCAATCTCCATACAGAGATGTTCCAACTACAAAAGCAATACCAACTACTTGGTTAATTACATCTTCATGTACATCAATTACTGGTTTACCTGCCGCAGTTAATCCCATATTGATCCAAGCTAACACCTGTAAAATCAGGCTCACAACAGTATGTGGTTTAACTTCACTCCAATTAATACTTGCCAAAAATTCTTTAAATTTGTTCATAATGCAATCCTCCTTTGCAATAAAAAAGACCTACAAGAATGACTCTTCATCCTTAATAGGCAATGCTTTAATTTCTTTGTACATTTTTTCTCCAACGCCATTTTGATGTAATTGGTCATGGTATACCTTATAAATAGCATTGATGTTTTCAAGCCCCGTAGGGGAAATACAACCTTTTTGCTTGTAATACCTGTGGGCTTGTTTGATTCTGTCTCTTAACATTGCAGCAACACCTTCAGATAAAGCAACGTCTATTACGCACGCATCATCTAATTTTTTAGCCAGTTCAGCTGTATGTGCAAATAGTCGTTCCATGCCTACCTTTTGGTCTGTTAATAATGCGGCTTGCTCTCTCATCATGTCTTTGATAACTTGAATATCCTTATTCTGATTGCTCAAAATCTGTGTTAGTTTCTCCAAAGTTTCTGTATGCTTATCGATCATTAAGCGTTGTTGTTCAATCACTTCTTTTTGATGTTTCTTTTCTAATGAGGCTCGTGTTTCAAACCCAAACTTTTCGTTTAATTTGGAAGTGACATCAAAAATTTTATCTGCAAACAAAAGAACCGCAAAGACAAACACTGTCAATGCAGCCCCATGTTGAGATAAAAAATTAATTATAATATTCCAATTTTCTATCATGTAATTACCTCGATTATTTTATAAAAATCACTCCTTTAAGTCTTTACCAAACATATTCTGGTTTTTCTTCTCCAAATAATAAATATCTCAACCAATCATCTGTAACAATACACACTGCACTCAGTAAAATCCATAAAATTGTATAAGGTAAGCAAATCTGCCCACACAGATTAAAAGGCATTTGAGAGTAATCCCAAATGCCTAAACCTAACCATAAATTTAAAATACAACCTGCTATGAATTCCATTACAGTAACAATCAATCCTCCGAGAATCATTTGTTTACGAAAGGGCATAAGATGGTAGAAGAAGCGACTGTTATTGATCAGTCCAATAAGAATAAAGCAAGTACCACCTAACACTCCCATTGTCCAATGTGTATATCCTCGCCAGATGATTTCAATTCCACAATAAGCAAATGCTCCAATAAGGAATAAGATAAGATATTTACATGATTTCTTTACATGCAACATTTATTCACCTTCTTTTTGATCTTCGTTCTCACTTTCATCTTTACAAATAAGCTGTAAAATCATGATGTCTCCCTCAAGAATTCCTTGACAATTCTCAATAACATCACAAACTTCGCTAAAAGTCATTCTCATCTTATGGAACTCAACCCCTGAGTTTTCCATGCTTAAAGGATTAAACTCTGCTAAGAATTTCTGTCCGTTCTCTGTGCTATTGATCTGGGCATCAGTAGTGATATCATATTTCTGTAAGAGTTTGCGTTTTTCTTCAAAATATTCCTTCAGCTCTTCTTGAATCTTTCTAATATTCTTGGCAAGCCCAGCACTTAAAGTACATGGTACTAATTCACTGTTTTTCATAAGGAATGCATAAATTGTATTTAACTGTCCTAAGATCATATCTGCCTGCATATTTGTCATTTCCATATTAATTTTCTCCTTTTCTCTGTTAAACTAATTATTCTTCAGTCGTAACTGAATCTTTTCCTGTTTCATCTGTCTTAGCAGTCGTAGTTGAATCTTTTCCCTCTGAAGGAGTAGTAGGTTCTGTTGACTGCACAGGAATTACTTCATATTTAATTTCAATCTTGTCCAATTCTTCTTTGCTAGTAGAACTGAAAATTTGCGCTTTGGTTACATTCATCTGTTGGAAATAAGGATAGATAAATGCTTTGATCATTGCTGTTAATTGCACAAATTCCTCAGCAGTGAATGTTTCACACGCACTCTTCTTACTATGCCATTCAAGAGTTACTTGCTGACCAGCAGTAGTAAGAGCTTGATATTGCATAAAGTTCAGAGCCATTTCATTCTGATCTTCTTCAGATACTCCATAAGGCTTACCATTGAATTCTACACTCTGACTTGCTAAGAACTCAGCGAGAGCAGCTTTGTTTTTCTCCTGTAAATAGTTCTTGTACTCGTCAAGAGTCAAGGTATTAATATCAACCACCTGATTGACTTTTTCATCAAGTCGTTGTACCTGTTCTACAATATTTGCTCTTGTAAGAGATACGATCAGCGCATCTTCCCATTCTCCATTTGTGTTGTTATATAATCCTTGCTGTAAAGAGATTTCTTTATAATTGTTAAAACATGTATAGGTTGCAATCTGCGCATCATCTCTGTAGATATCTAATGTTTTAAAGTTTGTAAATGCTGATTTAACCGTTTTTAGATCATCTGTGCAAACGACAAGTTTACATTCCATATCAAAAGTCATAGAATTAAACTGCATAAGATTAAATACTTTGTCGTCAGAGCTATCTAATTTAACTGTGTATACCATATGTATTTCACCTTTCTTTCTGTTTTTGAGCATACAAAAAGAGCAGTCCGAAAACTGCTCTATGTACGATCAAATTTATGTTTTATTTAGTTGTTTTTATCCGTTCTTAAAGTCCAAGCTTTGCTTCGATTGCTTGTAATCGAACTTCTAGGTCGGCTTTTTCTTGTTTGACTTTGGTAAGTTCTCTTCGTGTCTTTTGAATCATATGGGTATTTAATGCAATAAATTCTGTATAAGAAACACCATATTCCGTTTCAATATCGACCTCAACATCTTTGCCAAAACGCTTTTCAATATCTTCCTGTACAAGAGGTCTATGTGTTACTACAGCAAATTTATCAGCATCATAACCCTCGGATTCTAAGACGTCTTCTGTTTTATGAGCACCAAATCCAAAATGAGTTTTCTTACCATCATAATCTCCAATGTAATTGAACCCTATAGGATTTAGATTCATATAGAAATTTTCATATTGATCAAGAGTAGTAAAGTTTTCTTTAAGATTTTCGTCTGAAGTAGAAATGCTGTGTGATGCCCAGATAGACGAACCATAAAGTCGCAATTGTTGACTATCATCACCGACACATACACCTCCCCACGATGTTCCACGTGCAATTTGGTACCCATGCGCCCAATAAAAAGATTCGCTATCAGCACCAATGACAACTGCACCAGAACTATGCACTTCTGAGCAATAAAGCCAACCGTCCGCTACAAAATCTGTTGCATACAAATTTCGATAGCATTTGACTCCTTCTGAAACTGACATTAAATAATAGTCCCCATCAATACCAAATTTAAATCCAGTTGAATAAATTTCAACATTATTTGACGTACCTTGTATTCCTATATGTCCGTTTATTATAGAGACAGTATCTCCTTCATCTCCTAAATTTCCAGTTTCGATACTTCCTCTTATGGCGGCATTTTCTGCCCACAAAACTCCATCATACCCAACTCTAAAAGGAGCAGAATTGCTATCTTCAGCACCAGCCCAGAAAGCCTGATTTCCACCAATACCAGATGCATTACTTCCGCTGTTTGTCATCAGATATGTTGACGTAATATCATAGCGACCAATCTTACCATTCGTAGCAGTAATTGTTCCCGTAATATCTGCATCTGTGGCAGTTAATTTACCAGTGTGACCAACCTTAAATACGGCACTATTTCCGTTATCATTGCTTGTTGCACCCGCCCAGAAAGCATAAGCACTTCCGTACTTACCAATACCTGTATATTTACCAGATCCTGTCGTATACATCTTATTGCTAATTATAGTCCATCCCGCAATACTACCATTCGTAGCTGTAATCTCACCACTCAGGTTCGCATTCTTGGCAATCAAATTACCATTTGAATCCCAACTCAAATTAGGACTTGTAAAGCTACCATCACCCAGATTTAAGAATGATCCCTGCGTACCACCAGAAGAGATGTAGTTGTGAGATTTAATGGCATCTGTTGCGATTTTATCTGCCGTGATAGAACCAGCCAAAATTTGATTACCAGTAATAGTATCGGTTTTAATACTTCCACCATCTATAATGGTTTCCTTGTCGAATATGTAAGTACCAGGTTCATTTGAAATAGAATCAACCTCTTCCAACATGATGCAATCTACCCATACATTAAAAGTTTGGGGCGCACTAGAACTGCTTGGTCTACCCCAGATAAGAGGAACTACAGACCAGTATAATCCAGTTGCATTATCTGCGACTTTTATTGCACAAACAGCTCGTTGCCAATCCGTACTTAGATTAACACCAGTAGAACTTCCTGGTAATTTTCTCGGATCAATGTTAGATAGATAAAGTCCATCTGTTTTAGTGTCTGGAGTATCATGCCCCTGAATATCTATCATGAACAGTCCCGTAGTAGAATCTGATTTTACATAACAAGAAAGTATGTATTGTTTACCTGCTTGTATTTTTACACAGCCGTAATTATTTGCAGAACTTCCTAAATACAATGGTGTTGTACTTGAGTTTAAATTTGCAGTAGTATAACTGATTTTAAGAGATTTATCTCCATCATAAGATACCGAACTATCAATGCCGACAGAAGTTACACCGTTATCTTTTGCGTAGCATATAGCATCTTCTTGTGAGGCAACATTTTCAAAACTAGAGTAATCTAGATTATATAGATTCTTTCTGCCATCTCCTTTAGCAGTATTCATAAAGCTTACAATACCATCAAGATTAATGTTTGCTGATACAAGATTCATTAATCTATCAGTAATTTCGAAATTACTTGAACTTGTACCGCTTTTGACAATCCACTCAAATTTGTTAGCGGTCTGATTAGCAATAGTTTCTACATTCACGATCTTCCCGTTAACATCTTCAGGCGCTAGTGTGAATGGCGTAGCAGAAGTACCACGCTCAATCTTTAGACAAATTTGTGAAATGTCGGAAGGAGCAATTTGTGTTTTTGTGCCATCTCCCCATCGTAAGATGATAGACATATATTTGGCATCACCACAATTAATTGTACTAGGAAATGATTTCCAACCAGTTTCACGAAGTAAACCCTTTTTTGCATCATACAATGTTCCGTAAAAAGATAGAGTTTCCTTTGATGAATTTGTTGTTGTACCACCAGCACTAACAGTTATGTTACCAGATACGGAAAATATGTCTTTAATACGAATTCGATAAGTGGTTGAAGATTTAATCGAAGCATATGTAGAACCAACAGCTTGTCCACCATTAATTCCTCCTTGCTCCCAATTTACAGGCAAGTTACTAATCAAATTTTGACCATTAATTTCATTGTCTTCAGGAGCTTCAGTGTAATCGGTTGCTTTTGTTCCACGCTCAAGCTTAGGACATGCATAATAAACTTTATCGTCTCCAGACATAGAATCTGTTTCTCCGAACCCAATTTCGTTCATATATGTATCAGTTGCCAACATATCTTTTGTAACTGTAAATGTAACAGAATATCTTGCCCAACTTGTATCAACATTAAAAGCTGAAGCATTGAACCAATAACCCTGTGTGTTTCCTTTGAATCGGTACGAGCATGCAATTCTTTTTCCAGATGCGTTATTTGTTTTGGCGTATAGAGAGTATGTCAGTGTATCTCCAACTTTAACCAATCCCCTATCAATAACATGCGATTTGAACGACCATCCCAACTTTCCCCATTGATTTTTAACCGACCATACAGGGCATCCGTTAAATGTTTCGACTTCGTCTGTTAACCAACCAACGTTATAATAATCATTATGTGCTCTAACAGTTTGAGAATACAGCAACAAATTCCTTCCACCAATCTCAAGTCCATTAAAATCATCCTTGGTCACATAAGTTTGACCAACAGTAGTTTTAAATCCATTCATCGTCTGTTTAAAATCACTGTAGTCATTCTTAAAGTCGGTAAAATTCTCACCATTTTCGCCAATTATACTTGTGACCTTACCAACCTTTGTACTAACACCTTCAATATCAATGGTATTCTGGACTAATGTATTAGTAATCTGACTTTCACGCCCAGTAACCATTGCATAGTAACAGTTCATTAGCTGACAGGTGCTTAATTGAGATAATACTGTTCCAAATTTAAATCCTTCGCTTCCAGCACCTTCATTTATTACAACTTCTAAACAGTTCCATCCTTTTACTAACGTACATGAAACAGTATCAGGTGTTGCACTACTATAAAAATTATTTGTGCCATTTGTACATATTAATTTCCCGTTTAAATAAAATGATCCTGCATCATCATGGACAAATGTTGTTTCTAATTTGGTAGCTTCGGACATTTTAACAAATGTTACTGCGTAACCAATGTAATTATCATCGTAATTAAAGTAACCGAGTTTTGTGTCATCTAATAATATACTTTGAGTTGGTATAATATTTTTATTTCTGGCGAATACGTCTAGACTGATTTTTCTCTGATCCTCTGGCTTATCCGTAAACAAACTCTTAGGATAAATCTCATATCTCCATTTATTCAATCCTTCGTTTGCTTTACTAATATCACCTTTGACCAAGTTCAAATCTTGCTGATAAGTAGTCTTTTCCACTCTTTGCTCAATGGCTTGCTTGTTATTATCCACCTTTAAACTCACGTCAGAGATCTCAGATTTGGTAGATAAAATCGCTGTTTGAAGATCCTCTGGAGCAGCTGACCAGCCAGTAGGGGAAGAACCTTTTTCAAGTTTTAATTCTTCAATTTTTACCCCAAAGTTTGGATTTGTATTTCCTCGACCTGGTTGGATAAAAGTGTAGTTAACACTTGTGTCGGTGGCGATTGTATCGGGAGTAGTATAACATACAACAATTCTATGACGTTTTCCGTCATTTAGAATTGTTCCAATTTGAGAGCTCCCTCCAGCGTAACTTGCCGTATCATAGACTTTATCATCAACAAAAAAAGAAGTATAAACAACACGTTTACCATTGTGAAATCCACCAAAACTATTTATGGTGCCACTTGTTTTAGTGAAATAATAAGACAATACATATTTAGAATTTGATTGATAATTATTATATTTATCAAAAGAGAATCCAGAATTCACAGATTTGTTAATAAAAACAACTGTACCGTTTTTGGAATAATCATCTAAATTTAAGTCAGTTGAATCGATAGGAGCCAATTGAGACTTCTGAATTAAGTTCCTACCATCACCAATATCACTCACGTCATAAATCTTAGCAATACTACAAGTATCATAAAAACTACTATCACTAGCAACAGCTCTGAAAGTGACCATAGTAACAGCATCACTGTATAAACTACTATCTTTGCTAACAGTCAACACATTATTACTGACCGTCAAGCCTTTCTGTTCACTCACAACATCAGCGAAGCTAATTCCACCATCAATACTGTATTGCCATTTACCAAAGCTGATTTCTCCTTGAATAGTAGGTTTGATTGTGATTGTGTTTGGTGCAAATGTTTTACCACCATCTGTAGACTTGAAATATTGAGATGAAGGTGTGATAGAGAGGTTTTTGGCATTTTGACCCTTATCTCCATATACACCAATAACCTTAGGTGTGCTGATAGGTTCACTCGTGCCATCACTATATTTTGTCTGATAACAGTTCCATAAATACTTTTTATCAGCAGTTAGTTTTTGAGTTGTAATGTCTGTACTCCAACCAGAAGTAGAAGAAGTTACTCCAGAGGCTTGAGATGTTGCTAAGTAGTATTGAACTGTTTCTACAACGCCTTTTCCTTCGATATCTGATTGAGATGGACTCCAAGGAGTGTCGATATCTCCTTCAACTAGTTTGAGATTTTTGATGATAGAATAACCTACTTTACTTAAAGCATTTCTGCCTAGATATAGAATTTCGTTTGTAGGTGTTGTTTTTAAATCGTTCGTAGTTAAAACTACTGAGATGTGTTGCCACGTTTCATTCCCAATTATATTGTTTACAACGACAGTATTAGTGCAAAAATTACTTACATCTCCTTTACATATAGAGTGACTTATAGCTCCTGATCTGTTTGCTTTAATATCGTAACTTAATGTATATTTTGTAGATGGTTTCAGTTGTTTCAACATCTTAATATCTTTAAATGAAACATAAGACCAATTTGATGTAGATATAGCCTCAGTACAAATTAGTTTTACAGCATCGATATTATCTTCTGTAATAAAATCTTCAACAGAATATTTTCCGCCAGAAGACTCTGTTCCCCAATGTTTTTTACCACAATTTGTTTCACTTAACATATTCCAAGCAAAACTATTCCCATCTTGACCTTTAACACCTTGAGGTCCTTGTTTCCCACAACTCCAAGAAAACTGTTTCTTAACAGTCTGCCCATCAAGCGTAATAGGAATCTCAATTACTCCTGCATCGGCACCGATAGTAGTACCAGCACTAACACTAAACGTAACTCTTTTACTGTTTTTACTGACAGTAATCCCACTACCAGAAGTAATATTTCCAATTGTGTAATCAGTCCGCTCCTGACTACCACGAATAACAATAATGTCTGTATAGTAACTTTGTGCGGAAGTTACTTTTCTATTTGAATCTGTAGCGAATTGCTGTGCTTCGTTTGTTAACATGACTGTGAAAGGTTCTGTCACGTTGGCAACAGTAATCTCACCATAGCCTAAAGTTTTACCCATTCAAATATTTCCTCCTTAACGATAATTGGGCGTACATTAAAAAAAGACAATAATGTACGCCCTGACATTATTGCCTATTCACTATCGTCAACGACTTCACAGCCGAAAATCATTTTCCCATTTACAACAGATGAATCTAAGAAAATTGCTTTTCCAGATGCATAATTAGAAGCTGTGTCTAATTCAACCCCTTTTTTATCTCTTCGAGTCCAATTGTAAGTATATTTTGGAAGATCGTTGCCAGTAGCTGCTGACCAAGCCGTTCCATTATATTTCATTAAAGTAACTGTTTTAGCAGAAGCATCTACTTTATAATAAAAATCTCCACTTGCAGGCTTTGTAGGAGCAGAAGTAGAGAATGTTGTAGATTTCAATGTATCAATTTCTTTTCCGTTTCTTGTAACGATTACATATAAAGCACCTGCACCCTGTCCGTTAATCAACTGATCTCCTAAAGAACTCAATACATTAATTGAACATGGATCGCTCTGATCAATAACACTAACATATGCAGAATATGTCTTACCACCATAAACAGCATTACATCTGAACGAAGCAACAGAATCTACCATGCTAGGCGTTACTGTTAAATTCGCAGACGTAGCACTTGCGATATTCTGATAAGCTCCGCTAACATATTTGCTCCATTGATATGTAACACCAGAAGTGACAGTGGTTGTACCATTTGTTAATGTCGTTTGTAATAAAACTGTATTCTCATCATTGATAATATGGCTTCCATTAGGTGCATAAGCTTGGAATAATATAGCATTTACGCCATTTGTGGCTTTCGTATTTTTGCTCCAATTAAATTTGTGCGTAGATGTTAATCCTGCTGCAACTATAGAAATAGTAATATCTCCACTCATGGCACTTGCTAAAGAAGCTCCATTCGCAACAGTTAAGATAATTGATCCTTCAGCAGAAGCAGTTGCATCTGTATTGGATTTTACAGTTATTCCACTTGGTAATGTCCCTACAGTAGCTTTACCTGCGATTCTTGTCGTTCCTTTATAGCAAGAATAAGGAATTGTGATATCTTTTGCAGCACTAGCAGTCCCATTAGAATTACAAGGAATTACTTCACTATAATTTCCAAGAACTGTACTTACAGCAGAAGTACCGTTTGTACCATTTGTACCATTTTTACCATCAGCAATAATTGTTACGGTCTGAGTATCCAATAATGTAGTTGTACCACCAGAAGCATACAATTCTGCTTTGATTGTCTTAATACTCGTGCTAGAAGGTGTATAGTTTACACTGCTTTGATCAGAACTTGATGTGTATTTAACTGTATATGTATTTCCATCTGTGCTTTCAGAGATTTTAAATCTACCAGAATAGGCTGTTGCAGATGTAGTATTTCCAACTCTTTTAGTAGCACTGAACTTAGCCTGTGCTGGACTAAGCACATTAGAAGCATTTAGTTTAAGAACATTACTTTCAGCTGTTACCTGATAAATAGTTGCATCACTACCAGATCTGTCTTTATTTAAAGAAAATCTTTTTGTAATATTTGCCTGACCTGATTTAGTACATACAAATTCAACATAACCAGAATCAACAGTAATTCCTGTAACAGTATATTTTCTTGTGTCTCCATCCCATGTACCTGTGATACCATTGCTTGGAGTAGCTTCGATAGTCCAGTTGGCTGAGTCATCAACCCCACCTTTGTAGATAGTAATTGTAGTATCAGCACCTGTAAGAGATGAACTATATAATCCACCATTGGCGTTACAAGGCACAGATTGTGTATCATTACTTAATACACAACTATAAACATCCTTACCTGCCGCTCCGTCCCTTAACTTAACAATCTGATGAATATCATAAACATTATCATCATTTGTAAGTAATTTAATAACTGCCACATCATTTACAAACACTGCATCATTGTGATTTACAGTAAGAGTAGTAGTTGTGCCAGCGCTAGGATAGGCAGCGAATGTTCCATCAGATTTCTTATACTGCCACTGTTTTACAGAAGTATTTGTTAACACAGCAGTTAATGTAATAGAAGAAGCAGAAGTAATTGCTCCATCTCCATTGTATTTAAATGTTGTATCTCCAGTAATGCTACAGTCGGATAATTCAGTAGCTTGTTTCACCAGAGTAAAGGACATCTGACATCTTGTTTCTGCTTTAATTTGTGTATCTGGATCAGTATAAACGATACTACAAATATAGGTGATCATTTCTGAACTATTCGGCACTAACATACTTTTGCTAACACTTAACACTCCACTAGATACACTTTCTCCTGTGACAATATTTGTAGATGCTGCTGATCCAACTTTTCTCTGCCAAGTAATGCTTAGCCCAGTCTGAGTTAATGACACCTGTTTATTATCAATAAAAATGACTGGCGTAAGTACCAATTTACTTGCTGACCAGTCAGGATTATATTTTGTAGTTGCATTGGGATCGTATGATACAAAATTTGGTTGGTTCGATGTCACATATGCTTGTATCTGCTTCCCATCTGTTAAGTCTGTAATTGTAATCTCGCCATAGGCAAGCACTTTTCCCATATAATTTTCCTCCTTAATTTAAAGTAGTTGCCAATGTTTCTCCATCAACAACAAAAGAGCAACCAAAAGTCGCTCCATTCATAATATCTTGTCTATTTACAACAACACTTTTCATACCAGAGTGCTGTTCATTCCAATAAGTATCTCCATCTGTGTCAGACGATTTTCTACACCATTCAAAGTGATTTTCTGACCATTCGCTTGTTACATCTGTACCATTTTTTGTTAATGTGATACTCAATGTAGATGTTCCGTCCACACCAAGCCTTGCTCCTGTAGAAGAAGTAAGAATGATATTATAACCCATCTCATTCATTTGAGAATCAAAATTATCCAATGTACTATTTACACTTTCCTTAAATGTCGTATACTCAGCTCCCCACAAACCGCCTTTGCCATCATAAATCTGTGTGATATCAACTCCGCCTTGTGCGTTCGCTTCAACGATAGGAAAGTTTAGCTTATCTTTAGATATAGATTTATCTCCAAGCATATTGTTTACAATCAATCCATCAGCAATCGCATCCTTAGTAATACCTTGACTTGTCATGATCGTTGCACCTTTATCGTCTTTGATAATAATGCTAGGATTTTTGTTTGTATCATAACCAATTTGAATTCCAACATTGCCTTCAGTGTCTAAGAATTGCATGGCAGACCCGTTCATTATAAAATTGCCGTTCTCAGATAAGATTCGCATTGTATCAGAGATTGTAATATCGCCTGCGGCTAAGTCACCGATTGTCATTTTCCCTGCGATACCATTAATGATCCATGCAGAATCAAACTTAGCATTTGCTGAGGAAAGGTTGAATACGATACCTGTTTCTGTAGAAGAAGCACCGATGATTGCAGAGTTAATATTGGCAACGTCTGTATTTAACTTTTTAATATCAGCTGAATTAGCAGCAATATATTCTGAGTTAATATATTTGCTAAACAACTCATTAAACTCAGCTTTGTCGCCAGTGATATTCCCGACATTAATTACTTTATAATTCAGATAATCTCCAAACAGTTTGTTGATCGTTCCTTGATCGCTCAACACATTTTGTACGCTATTGTTCACTGCATTTCCAAACAAAGAACTGTTCGTCATTCTCTGAAGCATATTAGTCATATACTCAACAGAATCTTTAGAGTCGCCTGTTCCGACAGAAATACTATTTTTCTGCGAAGCAGCAGTATCGTCAAACAGATAAGAGAAATCATCCCTACCTGTTAGACTCGTGATCATGTTAGTATACGTCACACTAATTTCCGAACTTTTTGTGCAAGGATTATATGCAACTGTCAATAATCTTAACTTAACTGCATAATCATCACGCAAGCCAACTCGAATAAAGTTACCGACCGTAAACTGATTATGCCAACCTTGTTTATTATCTGAATTTACGTCTGCATATTCATTTAATGAAAGAATGTTATCGAGAGAAGTCTCAATCTGATATTGTGGTTGAGAAGTTTCAGAGATACGTTTTAATCCATCTTGATATAATTCTTCGCAATGTTCGTAAGATGTGATTGCGTCATCAAGAGAAGTAGTAAAGATATTATTGTTTGTATAATCTCCCATACGAACAATATTCATGACAGCAGTATATTCTTTATCTGTCAATCCAAATTGCGGATCATTGAGTTCGGAATGAGTATTCATATCTGTCATTACATCGTCATATGGTTTCTTCTTAGTTTCAAGTTCATCAACCTGTGCATTTAACTCTTTTAATTTATATAAAAGTGAACCTTCTGTATTTTCATCTCCAAGCCAATTTTTGTACTTAATAAAATTCTTATGGAATACATTATAGGTTTTTTCATCCTTTACACCAGCTTTGCTAATCTCTTCATCAGTAAGGTCTTTCCATTCTTTTTGATATGCAGCGAGAATATCCATAATCTGTTTCTTATATTCATCACGCATACCTTCAAGTTCTTTGATTCCATATAAATCCCAATTTGATTCAAATTCATCATTGTAATCAATCTTCTTATCATCGGCTAAATGCAAGTTTTGAATTGCCACCTTAATATTTGGAATAATATAATCTCTTAATTCTTGATATGTATAATATCCTTTGTTGCTTTCTTTTAACAAAGCAAGATATTTTTCATGATCAACTTCGCCAGAAGGAGTAGTCCAAGGTTTATAGACACGATTCTGAATATCATCTGGTTTATCCCATTTTGTATAATTTCCGCTTGAATCTTTCTCATGATCATCTCTTGTATCTACACTGACTTGTATTGTAGTAAGCATCTGCTCATACATTTTTAGAGTTTTTTCAAGAGTTTCTTGATCCATTGTTTTATATTGAGCAATCTGGATTCCATCATTTGGCACACGATAATTAATCTCATCAATCTTTGCTTGATATTCCGCAGACTTCTTTCCATTCTCAATATATTTAGCATGGTTATCAATTTGCCACTTTTGCCATATTTTGACCTTATCAATAGTTTCTTGAGGAAAATAGTTTGTAGTCAAATAATAATCAAGATTATAAATCTGACTTCGACCATAATTGACTCTCGTAATATCTAACTCTTCATCGCCTTGAATTGTCAGAGCATTATACGTTGTATCTGCCTGCGGAGTCATTTTGAGCATATTAAGTGCGTTACGCCATCCAATGAAGATATTCGTGTCTTTTCCTATGTTTTCTTTTGCATATGCACTTACTGTTCTATTGATTGTATCGAAATAAAATACGCATTTTACAACATTGGCTACTGTTGTGTTAAGGAACGCATAAGCGTTGGTATTATCTGCCTCAAACGAATATTTTTCGTTCTTTATTGCAGGATCGATATAACCGACACTCCATCCTGGCACTCCTGGAGCTTTTTCTAATACCAGATGCATCAATGATAATTCATGGTTTCTATCGTTGCAAAACGTGATATATTCTTTCGCATAACCCATATCGTCTACGTTATTTGTAGCCTGCATTTCCATAGAGTCTTTTGTACCTTTGTTAAAAGATAAACCTTTCATATCCTTATCTTCAAAAGTTTTCTCATCAGAATATGCTTCACATGCCTTGTATTCGTATCTACCATTATCATTTTGCAAAGAAGGTTCTTGAAGCTGAAAATAGTCAAGTCCTTCAAGATAAATTGTCATGTGGTCTTTTAATTTCTCATAGCCAGCAGATTCAATGTATTCGCCATCAACATCTATATATCTGTCTACATTAAATGTAAGATGGTTAAAATCTTTTAATTGCTGTTCATATTCAACGCTTTTAATCTGTACTCCATTTAAAGCGCAAATAACAGTTCTGTCAGGACGACATAAATAAATTTTTGCATTGTGTTTAATCATAACAGATCACCGATCCGTTTCTGTGGCACATCAAACTCAATTTTATAAGTACACGCACCTGTAATACTTACAACATTGTATCCATCATGAAGTTTAATCCATGAAATATTTCCAACATCAGCCCATCCAATATCTTCAAAATTAGTTAGTCCCGTTACTGTACCGTCTGTCACCATGCAATGCTTACAATCAATACACACTGGTAAAGTAGGTCTGCACAGTACCGACATAGAGTTTTCATCACGCACTTCGATTGTTACCGTTTGACTTGTTTGGGAAGTGATCGTTACCTTTGGATAAATCTCATACTCCGTATCGTCACTATCTACAAAAATGTTTGTTGAGAATTTATTACTTGTTGCAACTTCGCCAGAAATCTCATAGTGTTTCCATATAAATGGGGTGTCACAAACGAAACTGCATTGAACCGCATCAAGCTGACCAAGTTTGCATGTGATCATTTTCCATCCGATGTTCTGGAAGATCCCCTTGTAAATTACAGTTTCTTTATCATCTGCAATTCCTGTCAATGGTTTTACAAGAGTAGGAGAAGTCAGCCACTTATTGATTTTTCTCTGCTCTGAATTTGTGAACCCATGTCCGTTTTCTTTTACGAGGTAAAATTCATATGTGCTCTCATCAGAATACATTGCACCATAATGATTTGTCTCCTGACGTAACATTGTTTTTTCACCTTTAACAATCTCTCGTGAAAATCCTGTGATGTCATTTGTCACATCAAACTGCACGACCATCAGTGGCGTATCTAAGATTGTTTTTGTAGATTGTCCATTATATTCAAATGACAACATATATGTATCTCCTTTCTGTATAAATTTTTGCACAAAAAATAACAGGCAGGAGTGCGTATTTCTACGCACTGCTCAACCTGTTTCTTCCTTATTATATAAGGTTTAAACTGGACGTTTGCGACCAAGTGTTTTTGCAACATCACGAGCAACTTGCTGAGAAGTATACTTATATGATTCTTTAATGATTCTTTGTAATTCTTCATCAGATACTCCGTTAGGAATATTAAGATTTCCAATAGCTTCACCAAAGTTAATTGCAATTTCCGTTGTTCCAATTCCATCCATAGTCATTCCGTTCAGTGTATGTCCATTTGCTAAGGCATTTAATACCTTATCTTGTCTTACTTTGTTTGCCAGATTAACAACATCGACAGTAGCAACTTCCTCACCTACTGCGAGAGAAGCGAGACCATCATCTCCGTTCTTATGCACAGATTTAACTAATCCACCTTGTGCATAGCCTGTGACATTGCTATCTGTCAGTCCAAGATCGCTTGGTTTGACACCATAATGTCCCAAGATGGTAGTAATCGTACTATCAATTTTTGCACCCTCTGAACTGATTGTTCCAGATAAAGATGTAAACGTCTCTTCAATCTTATCAACAGAAGAAGATAACTCTTTACAGTATTTCTCATAATCATCATTCAGCTGTGTGCTTAACTTGTCAAGTCCGTCAATCTGAAGATTATAAATATGATCTTTTACTGTATCATCAAGTGCATCTTGCTTTTCTTGGAGTTCTGCTTCAAGACGTGCTTTCTTCGCCTTACTGGCTGCATCGCTCACCCCGTTAAGTGCATTGATCTGTGATTTTAGTATCTGAATATCCTTGTTAGAGGATTTTAATTGCTTGTCATATGTATAGTAGTCATGAGAAGTTTTTATAGCTTCTTTATAAGCATCTATAGTTTTGTTAATCGCATCTAATTTCTGTTTTGCGTTATTTTTCAGAATAGTTGTTACACTATCTTCGGCAGACTTAATACTCTTAACTGCATCCGCAATATCTTGATCGCTCTTTTGAATTGCGTCAGCCCATTCTGTGTCAGAATATTCATCACGATGCTCAGCCATTTTGGCACGTTCTTGCATCAATTGATTCAATTCTTCTTTTTCAGATTTGACATTAGCAATATTTGTTGCAATGGCAGCAGTACCATAATCAGTCAGATTTCCGTCATCATCAAACATTGCATCTTCATCGATCAAAGAAGATATCGTTGTAAGTGAATTTTGTAAATTCTGAGCCGCTTTAATAGCACGTTCAAAACCACGATAATAAATATCGTCACGCATACTATTTTTAAGTTCTTCGTTAGAAGTTCTTAAATCATCTGCGCTACCTTTACAAGCGTTGATTTCGTTTTGCATTTGCATCCATTCTTGAGAACCATATTTAATAGAACCATCGTTCAATTTGTTATTCAGGTTCTCTTGCATTTTTGCAGCTTCTTCACCAATAATCTGTGCTTGTCTCTCATTAGCATCCATCTGATTCTGATAATCTGAAGCATCAAGGTCCTGACCTTTGGCTTGTTTCAACTTCGCAGCAGAAGAAGCATTGCTACTATTTGTGGCTTCCATATTAGCTTTCGCATCATAATACGCTTTAATATTAGCCTGAGATTGCACAGCAGCATTTGTCTGTTCAGCAGCCCAATCCGCAGCAGCATCATTCGCATTTTTGTTTGCTGTCGCCAAAGCATTTGTAGCGTCCGCCTCTTTTTGTTTGGCTTGTGCTAATTTATTAGAAGCGTCTTTTGCTTTTTTGACTTGCACATTATATGCTTTGAGCTGTTTTAATAAAGTCTTATCTTTGATTCCTTTTAAAGAAACCTCTTTTCCAGACTTGATTGCGTTTTTCTGAGAGTTAGATAATTTCTTAGCCCGTTTGGTCTTAAGAATATTCTTACCCTTGGTCTTAACTGCACTATCGGCTTTATTCTTATTAGCTTGTGCATTTTCACGTTCTTTCTGATATTTAGCTTGATTCTTACTAGCTTCTCTTACAGCAGTCTGACTATTTTCGTACTGTTCTTTCTTATTATCAACCTGATTTTTCAACACATCATTCTGATATGTGTAAGCAGGCTGACCTGCATAATTGCTGGCGATTGCTTGTTTTTTAGTAACATTATCTAAATATACCTGTGCATCATATAATGCACTGTTAGCATTTGATAGATTTGCACTTGTCTTAGCAGCGGAGGATTTTGCAGATTTTGTACTTTTAACCGCTTTATTATAAGCAGTAGCTTTTTTCTTCGCAGACCCTTTGAGTCCCTTAGTAGAAATTGTCTTACCTGCTTTAATACTCTTGTTAAGAGATGCTTTCTTTTTCTTAGATAATCCAGACTTATTGACAGCTTTTTTAGCAGATTTCGCCTTAGATTTCTGACTCTTTGTCGCTTTTGAAACCTTCTTTTGTGCTGTTTTGTTAGCAGAAGAGGCACGACTCTGAGTAGATTTTGCAGAAGAAACACTAGATTGTGCTTCGGATAACTGATCATTTGAAGTTTGAACTAATCGTGCAACACCAGACTCTCCCGTAGATGCAGCAGAAGAACGATTAGATAATGTATCATAGGAGTTTTGTAGGTTTTCAATTGCTTTCTGTGCCTTTTCAGTAGGCATATTCAACCATTGATTGAATAAATCACGCTGAGTATTCTTTAACTGTTGGGCAGCAGAATTGCATTTAATGTAATTCTCCCATAAATTCTGATAGGACTCCACAGCAGAACGCATGTTATCATTTTTGATAGTATTGATATTCATACTACCGTTACGTACACGTTCAAAGTATGTCCGTAATCGTTTCTGATTCTTTTTCTTAGAACTGTTCTTTGTCTTAGGAACTTTCTTGATCGCCTGACTTGCAAAGGAACTTGCTTCAGATTTATATTTCTTAGCTGCTTGCTGATTTACAGAAATTTCTTTGCCAGTTGATTTATATTGATTCCAAAGCGCACTTTGCTTAACTTCTGGTTTTACATAATCATTGATCATATTAGCAAATTTTTCTGTAGCAGTTGCAGCTCGATCAATAGCGATTGCAATGAAGTCAAATTGTTTACCCATATTGTCAAGCAATGTTGCAAATTTTGACTTTTTCTTTGTACTCTTATCTGTAGCTTTGCTGTCTTTCTTCTTAGAATCCGTATTCTTTTTCGTTGCTTCCGTATTCTTTTTAGTGGATTCTGTATGCTTTTTAGTGGAAGAAGAACCAGATTTCTCAGCGATACCACCACGCCATCCACCAGAAGCTGTCGCAGACTGACCAGAAGAAAGAGCTTTGAAAGATGTTCCGTGAGCAAATGCAGACATTCCGCCTTGTACTTTTGCACGAGTAGAAGTGTGTCCATTTGCTAAAAGATCAGCTGTCTGTTGATGATTAAAGACAATATCTCCAGAATGGATATCTGCAAATTCGGGACCCGTTGTACCAAGCAAAAACATTCTTTGGGAATTCTTAGGAATAATAGCTTCTACACCCAATTCTCCAACAAGTGTTTTTCCTGAAGTTTTGGCACCAATATTTCCGCCTGCGAGTGCATTTGCTGTGCCTTTTGCATAAGCGGTTGACCATGCCATTGATCCACGAGCAAATGTACCATAAGCTTTATCTGGTTTGCCACTTTGGCTATAATTTACAGATACATTAACAGATTTATCATGTAAGCCATTGATCGCTGATTTTGCAGCTTCAACATCATGTAATCCACTTGTATTGATGGTAACTTTTGGAGCCGGATGCATCTTACCTAATGCATTCAACTTTCCTTTAATGCTACTGATTTTATGTGAAGCATTGTCTTTTACTTTGACGGTAATGTTCTTGTTTTTCAGTTTCTTTAAAGCACTAGCAATCTTCTTAATGACAGAAGAGGCGTTGCCTTTTGCTTTAATAGAAACGCTCTTAGATTTTAATTTCTTAAGAGATTTAGAAATAGAAGAAATTGTTTTCTTTGCATTTCCTTTAGCCTTAATAGAAATGCTTTTGGATTTCATGCTAGATAAAGATTTCTTGATAGAGTCAATGGTCTTTTTAGCATTACCTTTAGCATTTACTTTAACATCTGACTTAGATGACTGCTTTTTACTAGCATTTTGACTAGCAGAAGCAGAAGACTTTGAACCACCAAATAATCCTTTTATGCCACCTGTAATGCTTGACCAAATGCCTTTTGCACCAGATGTAAACTTGTCATATTTAGTGTTATCAGTCTGCCAATTCTGTGCTCCAGACTTAACCTGTGGTTTCTGATATGTAGTAGAATTCTGTTTTGTTTGAGCACTCTTAAATACTCCATTTAAATTAGAAGGAATACTTTTAACAAAGTTAGTTAGAGATTGAACTTTCTTTGTCTGTTCGCCAGTATTTTCTTCAGATTTTTTCGTCGTATTATTTTTGAACTCTTTTGTCTGGCGCTCTTTGAAGAAACTATTGATCTTGTCTAAAATGGAAGGAGATTTATTCTCTTTACCAGAAGTTTCTGTCTTGGTCTCTGTTTTAGGCTTCTCATTCTTAGAAGAAGTGCTGTCTTTCGATCCAGATTCAGACTTTTTACCCTTGGTATCAGACTCATTTTTCTTAGGTTTAGTATCTGGTAATTTACCGTCAGCCCAAGTAACCTTAATCTCATTGCCTTTATGTGCTTTGTTATAAGCGTCAATGATGGTTTTAACATCTTGGTTATCTTTACTTGCAGTAACATTTCCGCTCTTATCGACTGTTGCGCCATTACGTTTTAACTCTTTTTGGACATCGTTCTTGTCTTTAAACTTCGTTTTAACGTAATATTTATTGTCTGTTGCACCAGCAGTAATAAGATCCTGACGGGCTTGAACGGCTTTAAGATATGCTTCCATATCTTTCTTCGAACCAGTTTTATCTGCTTGCTGTAATGCGGCTTGAACTGCATTTTCTTTTTTCTCATACTCAGCTTCGTATTTTTGATTTAGTTCACGACCATTTTGACCTAACACAGAATCTTGAGCTTTTGTTGCCTTGTCTGTAGCAGAAGATCCTTCATCGAAAATTTTACTACGTTCTTTCTTTGCATCTTTGGATGTACCCCAGCTATCACCTCTGTCTTTGAGTTTTTGTTTATACTCATCAACAGAGTTCGTTAAAGCCGTTTCTGCTTCAGATGCATTAAGTTTTATGGTAAGTGTTTGCTCGAATCCTTCTGGTAGTTCTTTTTCATTTCTGCGCAAATCTTCAAGTTGTTGTTTGTATTTTTCGATTTCCTTACCTTGAGAATCTCCTAATGATCCACCATTTTTCTGCCAAGCCTGTGACCATTCATTCAGTTTTTCACTAGCACTATCCCATTGCTCTGTAAGAGAATCAAACTGCACATCCCAACCGTATGTTTTAAGATTATTCAAGATGGATTCAAATGGAGTGATACCCATTCCCATCTTTTTAGCCGCCTTACCAACATTGTCAATTTTAACTTTATAATCGCCAGTTTTTGCATTGAGTTTAGCCATAGCTTCACCAGAAGCATTTGTCATGTTCTGTAACTGACTTACAAACGCTTTAGGACCTGAATCGTCAGAAGTAAAATACTTCATGATATGATCATAGTTTTCTTTGAAATTCTTATCATCCGTCTTTCCAGTAGGAGAGATAAGACCTGCCATTTGCTTAAATTGGTCGGTTCCAACTTTACCTTTATCCCATTCGTCTTTGGCGCTCTTTAATCCAGACACAAAAGTATTGTAATTTGCATCATCGTCAGCAGATTTTGTAGCTTGAGTATACGTGTCAAGAGTATAAGATAATCCACTATCTTTGTATTTCGCAACATTATCAAGACGCTGTTTTAGCTGTTCAAGAGAACCTGTAAAGATTTCATTCTTATCGGTAATTAAGTCATAGGCTTCAGACAACTGATCGAGGCTAAGGTTTTCAAAATATCCTTTACCGAATATTTTGTCAAAGTCAACAGAAGAATTAAGCTGTTTACCTAATTTCTCATATTTACCGCCTTGTTCGGTCATATAATCTTTAATCTTTCGTAAAGATTCTGCTTCTTTATCATAGCCCTTTTCATTATTTTCATGAAAACTTTCGGTCTTTTTATTGGCTTCATCTACGGAGTCAGCAACACCTTCAATGACGTTTTTAACTTTCTGTCCACCAATTTCCAATCCTTTGGAATCAAGTTTTAACAACTCATCTTTGCTTGTAGCTTTAGAAGTAATTTTGGAAATATACTCCTGCATCGTTTTATCATCAAGCTTTTTACCAGTGCTTGACAATACAGGTGTGTACATAATTTCCTTTCCTTCAAACATACTACCGTCAGCACCAGCCATAGAAGAAGAGATTAATGTACTATAAGATTTCTTTTTATCATTATTTAACAATACAGGTCTTCCATTGAGGTCTACATTACCGACTTTGGATGAACCTTTGGATAATCTGTCATTTCTGGCAGACTGATATTGAGAAATTAATTTCGTAAATTCTTTCTGATCTTGAAGATTAGCTACCGTCTTTTGGTCTTTAGTTTTCTGACCTTTAAACTCATCGTTAAGAGTCTTGATCATTTTTTGAACATTTTGTCCGTTAGATGTTAATACATCGCTTCCAGACATAGACACGCCAAGCATACCAGACAACTCTTTAGTAGAAGCTCCTGTCTTTTTCTTAAGAGTCTCAAATTGTTTATTGATTTGCTTTTGCCATTCACTAGCAGTTAAAGACGTATCACCTTTGATATCAGAGAATTTTTCATAAGCATCTTTTAAAGAACTATCAGTTGCCAGTTTGCTTGTAAAACTACGAACTTTCTGTTCTTGTTCCTCAAGATATTTTGTTGCACCTTTACCAGACATCTTATCAGAACTTAGATCCATATTACTTACATAATTTTTGGCAAATTGCTGTGATGTCTTGTCTAATGTTGCAAATCCTTGAGATGCCTCAAGCGTATTTTCCAGAGTAGTAGATTTAAATTCTTTAAGTTGATCCTGAACTTCTTTCAGATTACTCTTTGTGGCTTCAACATATTTGCTCATAGTGTTGTCTTTAACACCGAGTCCACCACTATCGAAGTTTGCGTTATTTAATAATGTAGATAACTGTTGGTCTGTTAAGTTGTCAAGATCTGCATTTTTACCAAGAATACTCTTTGCTTCTTTCTTATAAGCCTTTGTGTTCTTGATCATACTAATGAGATTAGATTTGTTAGAATTTAATCCATCACTTTGAATGGATTTCTTGCTTGCAAAGATACTATGCAATGCGCCTGCGTCCTTTGTGCCGAGTAAACCAGTACCAATACCATTCGCTATTGATTGTAAACCAAATCCTAACCCTGCACCAGCGGCAGTACCAATACCAGGTGCGATAAGTGTACCAATTGCAGCTCCAATCGCAGCTCCACCTATACCGTATACAGATTTACCACCAGTCAGCAGTCGTCCGACGTTACCTGTTAGACTTCTGTCACCAACTTGATAACCTTCAGTGGTTTTATTCATATTTAAAGCAGCGGCTTTGTTCTGAATGGCTAAATTCTTCTTACTAGCGATCGCCTGTTTATTTTTCTGGATTTGACGTTCATATTTCTTAATAGATTTGTCAATTGCAGAATTATTATCAATGATAGCATTTCCTTCACTATCCATTGATTTAACAAGGTCTTTGTTAGTCTTAACAAGCTGTTTCTTTAATTCAAGATAACGACTATAGTCAGATGTAGAAAGACCTACGTTTTGATTTGTAGTATTATCGACACCTTTGGCGAGTCTGTTGAACTCTGCCTTGATGTCATTTACAGAGTCGAGTTTAGACTGACTCTTATTGATTTTCTTGTTGTATTTGTTGAGATTCTTTGTGCCTGCGTTTAATGCTCTGCTACGAATATTGTTAGCTAATGCATTGACACCAGCGGCAGCAGCAGTACCAGCAGCAAGTAATACGGCAGGGAGATTAGCAACCATAGTTTCTTTTAATCCAGTGCCAACATCTTTAATAGCACCTTTAAACTCACTTAGTTTTGCTTTGGTTTTTTCCACACCATCAGACATTTTTGTTTTAAATTTACTTGCAAAACCAGCTGTTGATTTTTCGGCATCACTAAACTTCAGATTCTTGTTTAAATCTCTGGCTGCATGTCCAGCTTTTTCAGCAGATTTAGGAATCGAATCTACTGCTTCAGTTACATCTTTAATCTTATCTGCATAATCAGAATTTGGCTGATTAACGGCAGAATTCATAAGATCTGAAATGGTTTCTCTTGGAATATTTTTATTTATTAATGTTTCTACACGTTGTTTTGGAGTATAACCTTCTTCATTTTTTGCTACTTTTTCTACAGCATTTTTGAAATATGCATTTGACATATTCCTTTCTTCTGGAGCAAGACCCTTTAATATTTCTTGTCTCTTCGCATCTTTACCTCGATTTTGCAGTGACAAAAGTGTTTTATTATAATATACGAGTTGCGTTCTAGTATATATAATGATACAATTTATTTATTAAATGTATCGGAGGTAAATAAATTATGGCACTTACAACATGCCCAGAATGCGGCAAAGAAATTTCAGATCAGTCAAAAGAATGTGTGCATTGCGGATATCCAGTTAAGGAATATTTCGAACAATTAAAATTAAAAGAAAAGAAAGCCAATACAAAATGTAATTTCAATGGTGTAGTAGTAGATTTTTCGGATATAGTTCCTAAGTTAAAAAGTAAATATTCTTCAGAGATCTTCGAAGAATTAACTGACAGAATAGATGAAAGTAATATCGATATTAGCTATAGTGGGATTCTTGAATTTATTAAAACAGTTATGACATCAGATATTATTCCTACTCATTATGACGATTTTGAAACACAAACTGAATTTAGAGAATATGTTATAAAAAATATACCCCAAAATAAAAGATGTATTATAAAGGATAATGATGTTACATATGATTTAACACCAGTGTATGATAGTTTAAAACAATATGGGTATTGTAATAAAGAGGCTATTAAGCATATTCAATTGATTCCAGAATTATCAAATCAAGAAAAGAATGAATTTATACATTTTTTAAATGATAAAAAATATATTCCATTTTCTTATCCGTATGATATACAACTAATTATGAAAGTAGATGCTATCAATTATATTACTAATTTCTGGGGCAGAGATACAGAAAACAAACCACTACCTCAACAGCAACCAGTTATTCACAAACCTTCATGTCCTAACTGTGGTTCAACAAATATCAAAAAGATTGGATTTGCTTCGAGAGCAGTAGGAATAATGGCAGTTGGAATATTAAGTTCTAACATAGGTAAGACGTTCAAATGTAACAATTGTGGATATAAGTGGTAGGGTAGAAGTATATAGTAGAAGAGAGGACTAAATGTCCTCTCTCATTAAGATATTGTCTTATCAATTGAAGTAGAAGAAATTTAATCAGAAGAATTTATATTATCCGCAAGATTGCTTAAATTATTTTCGTCTGGCTCACTATTGAATATTTCAATCATGTCAACATCACTATATCGAATAACAATTTTGGCATAAGGATTTCCATCATATGAAATAAATGCATCCTCATCGTTTCCAATCTTGTATTGAGAATATGCTCTCAAAACAATCTGTTGATCATTGTTAATTCTGTCTCCCAGATAATCCATATCTCCAATAATGTAAAAGTCTTTTTCTTTTAATGTAATCTTACATTTACTCCCACCTTTAAAGTCAATTACGTCATAAAAGATGTCGTCATTTAATGTCATATTAAAATATTGTTCCATAAACTCCGTAAATGATTGTTTTGTAATCAAATATAAAACCACAAATCCTAGCACGAGTGCTAAACAAATCGACAAAATTGAATTTGCATATATTTGGTTAATACTCTGTAGCAAACTTAATTTTACTCGAATTAGTGTTGAAATACATAAAAAAACATAGCTAATTACGCACCCAGATACATTCAAAGCCCATGTTGATAATTTCTTCGAAAATCCAGTCTTAACTATGTAAATAAATATGACACCAGGTACATAATATTGTAGTAAATTTGGAATATTATTTATAATTTCTGTTAATTCTTTAATTTTTATCACTTCCCTTGATTGTTATTTTTATTCTGTTGTTTAACTTTATTTCCTTTTTGAATATATTT
>ULVY01049745.1_pt1 | contig 26525 bp, 41 predicted proteins | sample 1959861 | NCBI WGS metagenome assembly ULVY01 (sample SAMEA4835798, study PRJEB28245) | human gut metagenome | biome: gut microbiome; material: fecal sample | place: Denmark | collected 2008
CGCGGCAAGTCCGAGGCGTACGAGCTTGCGGCGTTCGAGGTTTCCCATAACATGAGGAGCGAGTAATGACAGGAGAGGCAGGGTCGTCAATGGCTGAGAAGGAAAGGGGGCTGCGAGCTGTTCTGTCGCACGTGCAGAACGAGCTTCACGTCCCGAAAGACCAGTACAACAGCTTCGGCAAGTACGCGTTCCGAAATCTTGAGAGCATCAACGCTGCGCTGAAGCCGCTGTGCGACAAGTACGACTGCGGGTACTTCCTCAGCGACGAGGTGGTGCTCATAGGCGAGCGGTTCTACACGAAGGCGACCGCGACGTTCTGGGCCAACGGGTTCGAGGGCGAGATTTCATCGACGGCGTACGCACGCGAGGAGGAAGAGAAGAAGGGAATGGACGAGGCGCAGATTTCCGGCCTTGCAAGCTCGTACGCACGCAAGTACGCGATGTGCGGCCTGTTCGCCATCGACTCCGGAGAGGAGGTTGACGGCATGGACAACCGAGGCTCTGAAAGCGTCTCTAAGACGCGAACTCGCGGAGGTGGAACAACTACACCAAAGAAGGCTCAACCGGCCCGCAAAACGGCACCACAGAAGCCCACGCAGGCATCTGGGGATGACTTCCTCGTGAACCTGACGAAGTTCGCGGAGATGAAAGGGCGCTCGGTGGACGAGGTGATTGCGGCGCTCAACAAGACGCACGGAATGCAGGAACTCGGGGTCACTGAGGGAACGCTTGAGTACAGCGAGGCGCAGACCGTACGCGCCTCCGAGATACTGGCAGGATGGATTGCGAAGAGCTAAGGAGAGAAGATGACCGGATTGAACAGTGTGACGCTCGGGGGGAACCTCACGAAAGACCCGGAGCTTCGCTACACGCAGGGCGGGACGGCGGTTCTGAGCATGTCCGTCGCCGTCAACGAGAGCCGCAAGGACGGGAACGGCGAGTGGACTGACTACCCGAACTACATCGACATGACGATGTTCGGCAAGCGAGCAGAGTCGGTGAGCGACTACCTGTCGAAGGGCACGTACGTGGCCGTGACTGGACGGCTCCACCAGAACCGGTGGGAGAAGGACGGCCAGAAGCGCAGCAAGGTGGAGGTTGTCGTGGACAACATCCACTTCCAGATCGAAGGACAGAGAAGCGGGCAGAAGACGTACGCCGAGCAGCCGGAAGACGCAGGCGTGTACGACGAGGACATCCCGTTCTAGAGAGGAGTCTGCAATGCAGGACATGATGGTGAAGGCGGCGTTCGTCGCGATGAACGTCAAGACGGGCAAGACGGTAATGCAGTTCGAGCTTGACCCGGAGGACATCGGCATGATGCCGGAGCTTGCGACGGTGGACTAGCGTGGAAGGCGGGCTTGCGACCCGCCTTTTTCTCGTAATCACTATTCACAACGATGAACGCTTGTGCTATGATTAAGTCAAGGGGAAACGGAATCCCCGAAAACGAGAAGCCCGACAGGGCGGAAAGGCAGGACAGGATGGAACGCAACGACATGGTGATGGGAGTGCTCGACGCCTACGACCGCATCGAGATGCTTGAGGCGGAGAACGAGAAGCTGAAGGCAGGAATGGTGACGTCGCTCGCGAAGAGCACCGAGAGCGACCCGTTCGAGGGAATCAAAGCACGAATCCTACAGGTTGGCCGCGAGAAGCTCGCCGCAGACTCGCTCGATTACTGGAAGGACGTGCGGGTAGAGCGCAAGGGCGGGGTAGTCGTTACCGAGAGTTTCGAGGACTGGCTCAAGCGCAGGATTGAGAAGGTGCCGAGCTTCATGAGCTACGAGCAGTTCGTGCTTCTGTGCAAGGCAGAGCTTCGCTCGGTGTACGAGTCCGAGAAGAAGAAGGCGACCGACCGCCTCATGAAGTCCGAGCAGGACGATGAGGAGTAGGTTCATCGTCGTCGGCAAGGTTCACGGCAAGCCCCGCCCGAAGTTCAGGGTCGTGGCGGGGCACGCCCAGACGTACCAGCCTCCGGAGGGCAAGAGGTACGAAAGGCTCATAGCCGACGAGTACCGCAGGCAGTGCGGCGAGATGCACGAGGGGCCGCTCACGGTGATGATACAGACGCACAGGGAGCTTCCGAAGAGCACGCCGAAGCGGGTGGAGAGCGAGCCTGACACGCACAAGCCCGATGCGGACAACGTAGCGAAGAGCGTCCTCGATGCACTGAACGGTGTCGCGTGGCACGATGACACGCAGGTGGTCTGCCTTGTGGTCAGAAAGAACCCGAGGACGAGGACAGCGGAGTACATGACAGTCGAGATAGTGGAGGTAGACGAGTGATTATCACGAACGAGATGAACCTGCCAGCGCCGTTCGTAGACGCGGCGACGAGCGACCATAAGTACACGCCAAAGCGCTACAGCGTGACTGAGGTGATGAAGGGGGTGCGCGAGAGCATCCTTCAGCGCCGACACGACTCAGAAATCGAGCAGGACGCGTCGGACATGGTGTGGGCGATATTCGGGACAGCCGTCCACAGCATCCTTGAGAACTCGCAGGAGACGGCAGACCAGCTCAAGGAGAACTGGTTCAGCGTAGATATGGGAGACGGGTACGAGCTTTCCGGCATCTTCGACCTGTACGACGATTCGACGGGCACCGTGACCGACTACAAGACCGCCACGGCGTGGAAGGTCGTGTTCGGCGAGTTCGATGACTGGAAGCGCCAGACGCTCTGCTACGTGTGGATGCTGCGTCAAATCGGATTCGAGAACGCCCGTCGCGGGGAAATCGTAGCGATGCTGAAAGACCACTCGAAGACGAAGGCGAAGGCAGATCACACGTACCCGCAGCATCCCGTGTACCGCATCGGATGGGACTTCACGGACGAGGAGCTTGAGGAGTGCGGCAAGGCGCTCAAGGAGAAGTTCGAGGAGATAAGGCGTTGTGAGCAGTTGCCAGACGACGAGCTGCCGATGTGCACCGAGGAGGAGCGCTGGCACAAGCCAGACAAGTGGGCGGTGATGAAGGAGGGCCGCAAGTCCGCCGTCAAGCTGTACGACTCGGAGCAGGAGGCACAGGAGCGAGCGGACAAGGAGGGAGAGAAGTTCTACGTCGAGCACCGCCCGGGAGACGACCCGAAGTGCCGCGACTACTGCGCGGCCTGCGAGTTCTGCGCACACTACCGCGAACTCGTCGGAGAAAAATGTTAGAATGAGCACATCGGATGGTGAAGGCATCTGGTATGATGAACATCAAGGAAACCCCGTTGGGATGGAGCCTTCACCTCCGCCCGACGGGGTTTCTCTTTTGGAGGAAGCCATGAAGACAGTGTGCTTCGACGCGGACGTCGCCGAGGAAGTCGGCATAGAAGCCGCGATAATCCTGTGGAACATAGGCTACTGGATCGAGCACAACGCCGCGAACGGCCAGAACGAGCACGACGGTAGGTACTGGACGTACAACTCGCAGAAGGCGTTCCAAGAGCTGTTCCCGTTCATGTCGGCTGGCAAGATTCGCGGTGCCTTGAAGCGGCTAGAAGACGGCGGGTACATCCTCACAGGCAATTACAACAGAGTTGCATATGACCGAACGCTCTGGTACGCGCTTACGGAGAAGGGCGAAACCCTTTGCAAAAAAGAGAACCTCCATTTGCAAAAATCGCAAAATGGAAGTTCCGAAATTTGCGAACCTATACCAGATGATAACCATATGACTACCAGTAAAGAACCCCCTATAGCCCCCCACGAGCAAGAAGACGTGGAGGAAGTCGTATCGCATCTCAACGCCTTAACCGGGAAGTCATTCAAGGCGAAGAGCAACGCGACGAGGAATCCCATACGGGCGAGGCTCCGGGAAGGTTACACGGTCGATGACTGCAATCGGGTGATAGACGCGAAGGTCGCCGACTGGGGGAGAGATCCGAAGATGAGCAAGTTCCTGAGACCGGAGACGCTGTTCCGAGCATCGAAGTTCGAGGCGTATCTGAACGAGTCGCCGGTCGTAGACATGTCCGACTGCCCGTTCTAGGGGGATAGCATGGACTTTGGATTCAGCATATCGAACCGCATGTGGGACGGGCTGCCTGTCGAGAACGGCATCCCAATGTGCCCAGACTGCCACACACCGAGGGCGGTCATGGTCGAGGGAAGGCTCATGCCTTGCCTTTGCAGGTGCCAGGAGGAGGCAAGGGAGCGCGAGGAGAGGGAGTCGGAGGAGCGCGAGCGCAAGGCTCGCACAGAGAGGCTGCTGAGGACGGCGTTCTCGTCCAGGGAGATGCGAGAGTGCACGTTCGAGGCAGACGACGGCAGGTACGGGAAGGCTCAGATGGAGGTGTGCCGCAGGTACGCCGAGAGGTGCGCGGCAGGGGCAGACTACGGACTGCTCATGTTCGGGGAACCGGACGGAGGAAAGACCTTCGCGAGCTGCTGCATTGCGAACAGGCTCATAGAGGACGGAAAGCGCGTCGTGATGAGGTCGGTTCCCCAGCTCATCATCGCGCGGAACCTCGACGACGAGCAGCAGCTCAGGAGCCTGCTGTCGTGCGACCTGCTGATACTCGACGATCTCGGTGCAGAGAGGAGCACGAGCTATGCGCAGGAGTTCGTGTACGCAATCGTCGATGGAAGGTACCAGCAGCGCAAGCCGATGGTCGTGAGCACCAACCTGACGCGCACGGAGCTGTACAAGACGCCCGACATAACGGCGAGGAGAACGTACAACCGCATCCTAGAGGTGTGCCTGCCCGTGGAGTTCAACACAGGGAGGAAGCGTGCGACGGCTGAGCGGTACGAGGCGATGAGGAGAGACCTTGGATTGAAATGATATTTACAAACGTGAGCGGATGTTATAAGCTGTTCACATCCACAAACACCAAGGCAGGAAGGACGAAGGAGAAATGAATGAACACGCAGGCACTGAGGGACGCGCTGGCAGAGCGCGACATGTCGCAGAACGAGCTGGCTCGGAAGGTCGGGTGCTCGTACGGGCAGATGAGCAACATCGTCAACGGACGCAGGGAGCCTCGAACCGACGTCTTCAAGCGGATGTGCGAGGAGCTGCGGAAGAAGCCGCAGGAGCTGCTGTAGACGCGTTGCTGTGCTGGCTCGGCAGGGTGTCGTGGTCAATCGACCGGTTCTCCGAGGAGCACGAGACGGCGTTCGGCCTGATTGCGGTGGCGCTGATAGTCGCTGCGTTCGGAGTCGTCGGTGGATGGGAGCGCGGCACTCTGCCATTCCCGTTCTAAGGCGATTTAAGGACAGACGCGACGCAAGAGGAACAAACACACACGGAAGGCCGAAAACGGCCCGCAAAATCGATTACAGGAGGTCTCAGGATGATGAACGAGTACGACATGGGGTTCAAGGCGTCGGCGGCACCGGTCACGCAGCGTGAGCGGTACGAGATGCTTGTGGAGTCGTTCGTGGAGTCGGACGACGCCTGCATCTCGAAGGAGTGCGAGACGGTCAACGAGGCGAAGCGCGTGCAGGGCGGACTGAGCAAGGCTGTCAGGGAGTACGAGGGCAAGGCTCAGGTCAAGCGAGAGGGCACCACAGTGTACGTGATGCGCCGTGGCTAAGGTTACGACGCTCGCGCTTGAGCTTCAGCCGATGATGGGCAAGCCGTCCGTGAAGATGTGCAGGTGCGCGGTCTGCGGCGCGACGTGGCCGCTGAACCAGCATCACGTGGTGCGCAGGGGCGCTGGCAAGATGTACCGCAACGGCGTGGAACTCAAGAAGCCGACGATAACGCTGTGCGGCTCAGGGAACACTTCGGGGTGCCACGGGCTGGCGCACCAGAACCGCCTTCACTTCAGATGGGTCGAGAGCAGACAGCCGTGCGACAACTACGGAATGCCGACAATAGAGGCAGGGCACTGGGAGTACATACTGCTCGACGAGCCTACGAAGTACTCGAAGGCGCTGGAAATGGAAGGGTGGAGGCGTCTCGATGGAAGAGGTTAGGCCAGAGTACTACAGGGTCGCCGGTATGGAGACCATGAGCGTGATAAGGGCCGTCCTGACGGAGGAGGTCTTCCGACTCTACCGGCACTGCGACGGGTACCCGGAAGGGATGGGCGAAGACCTCAAGAGCATATGCCGCTCGTACTTCGATGCGAAGCCGCGCGAGAGCTGGTCGCAATGGCTGGTATCTGAGCTTGCGAGACTGTGCTCGTTCGAGATTGAGCCGAAGTCGGCAGTGCATGGAGACCTTGAGTACCTGTACCGCATAGACGTTGACGGCGGGAAGATTACCGTAGGCTGCTGGTCAATCGGATGGGACGAGGACTACGAGAGGGTGTTCGAGCGAGAGCCGCTGTTCTCCGAGACGTTCGGAGGCGAGTCATGATTGACGTAGACGACTACACGCAGACCGTCGGGCACGTCATGTACGAGGAGCGGCGCTACAGGTACCCGTTGGAACCGGAGGCGGTCAGGGAGCTGTGGAACGTATGGCGGTCGATGAACCGCGAGGCGATGAGGTACATCGAGAACCAGGCACGAGCCATCGACTGGCAGGGAAAGCGAGTCTCCGCGAAGTACCTGGTCGAGAAGCTGCGGTACGAGAGCGGAATCAAGCTCAACGCGGTACCGTTCACCGACACCGACGGGAAAGAGCACACATACGGGGTGAGCAACACGCTCACGCACTTCATAGGGGTCTGGCTGAAGGAGCGAAATCCTAGGCTCGACATAGAGGTAAAGAGCAGCAGATTCGACGAGGAGGAAGAATGCTAGGACGCAAGTTGAAGGTGAAGGTTCTCGACGGAGTGGTTCCAGCATACGCGCACGAGGGTGACGCAGGACTCGACTTGAGGGCGGCGGAGGGGCTGAGCATCCCAGCGCATGGGCACGCGACCGTAGGCACAGGCATTGCGTGCGAGGTTCCGTCAGGGTGCGTCGGTCTGGTGTTCCCGCGCTCTGGTCTTGCATGCAAGAGCGGTGTCGCGCTGCGCAACTGCGTGGGCGTAATCGACTCCGGGTACCGTGGGGAAATCAAGGCGACGCTGACGAACGACACCGACGATCCGTTCGTGGTGGAGGCCGGGGACAGGATTGCGCAGATGGTCGTGATGCCGTATGTCCCGTGCAAGGTGGAGCAGGTGGAGGAGCTTTCGGAGACAGAGAGGGGTGACGGGGGGTATGGAAGCACGGGAGTCAAGTAGGCAGGAGATAGCGAAGAGGCTGAGGGAGAAGTACAACGAGCGCAACGTACGTCGAATCAAGAGGCAGTGTGTACGGCGAGACTCGCGGAGAGGGCCATACGGTGGCCGAGATAAAGAGAACTGTTAGCATTATGCGAGACGAGCTGCTTCAGCTTAGGAAGGGTCTGGTTTAGCGATGACAGACAAAACGAAAGATGGCTTCAACCGCGTTGGAAGCGCCGGAAAGACGAAGGTTACGTATGTTCCGGTTTCCGAGATAAAGCCATACAAGCACAATCCGCGTAACAACTCTGATGCAGTTGATAAGGTGGCTGCATCAATACGAGAGTTCGGGTTCAAGGTTCCTCTCGTGATAACTCAAGACGGTGAAATCGTGACCGGTCACACGAGGATAGAGGCCGCGAAACGTCTCGGAATCGAGGAGGTGCCGTGCATCGTCGCCGACGACCTGACAGACGAGCAGGTGAGGGCGTTCAGGCTTGCTGATAACAAAGTAAGCGAGTTCAGCAAGTGGGACGATGCGTGGCTTAGCCTAGAGCTTGTAGACATACCTGACATAGACATGTCGCAGTTTGGGTTTGACGCTATGTTCAGCGAAATGAAGGAACGCGACGAGAAGTCAGAGAGCGAGAGGATTGTCGAGGCGATGGAACTCAGGCAGTTCGAGCACCATGATTACGTCGTGTTCGTGTTCGACAACCAGTTCGATTGGCTGAACGTCGTGGATAAGTTCGGCCTGCATCGCGTTGATGCTGGGTTTGGAGAAACTAGGAAAATAGGTCTTGGGAGGGTAGTAGATGGACGCAAGCTGCTTGAGGTCATTGGGGATAAGGGTGCTGATTCTGAGCAGAGGGAGGAGCGCGACGATAGCAAGCAAAACAGCATCAATATTCCCTGATTACATAGAAGTGCTCGTTCCTGAGTCAGAGGAACAAGATTACAAGTCGAAAGTCCGAAATCCCGTGACAACCGTTCCGGACGACGTATGCGGACTCGGAGAGTTACGCAACTGGGTTCTAGACAATTTTGATGACGAGACCGTAGTGATGGTTGATGATGACATTGCTTATATGTACAGGATCACAGGGGAAAGAACCGAGAGGGTGAGCGACCCTGAAGAGGTAATCGAGATAATATGCAACACCGCGATAATGGCAAGGGATGCAGGAGCGTGGTGGTTCGGTTTTTCTCAAACTGACATAAGGAAGTACAAGGGTTATGACCCGTTTTCTATGTGCCAGTGGATAGGATGCGTAGTAGGAGTTAATGGAAGGAATCTGCGGTTCAGGTCTGATAAGTTCAAGGTCGATATTGACTACACGTTGCAGAATCTGCTTGTCAACAGGGTCGTATGGGTCGATAACAGGTATTACTTCTCGCAGAATAGAGACAATAACTCTGGCGGAAACGCAACGTTTAGGACAAAAGAGCTGTACGAGAATTCAATCGAGACGCTGAAGAGAAAGTGGGGGGCATGCATAACCGTAAAGAACCGTAAAACTCAGCCGAGAATAGGAATGAACGTAACGAGAAAGCAGAGGATTACTTATGAGTGATGTAATTATCATCGGGTTCGGCAATGTCGGTAAAAACCTCAAAAACGAGCTTGCGAATCTCAGTCCAGACGTATATGACCCGTTCAAGGGAGTCGATACTCGCGAAGGAAGTTACAGGCTCGCTCTCATAGCGGTAGACACTCCGTACGTCAGCTGCGAGAACCCATGCGATACGAGCGCCGTCATCGATGCCATCGGCGAGGCTGACGCCGATGTGTACGTCATCAAGAGCACAGTTCCGGTTGGGTTCACGGAGTCGGCGGCGGAGGCGACTGGGAAGCGGGTAATCTTCAGCCCAGAGTACTATGGGACGACCCAGCACGCCAACAACTTCAAGATGGACTTCACAGTCCTCGGCGGTCGAACGGAGTGGTGTGACGTCGTTCAGGATGTCATGCAAGACGTGTACGACGCACGCCATCGGTTCATCAGGGTGACAAGCAGGGTAGCTGAGATGGCGAAGTACATGGAGAACGCGTGGATTGCCACTAAGGTGGACTTCTGCATCGGGTTCTACGAAGCGTGCGAGAACGAGGGCATAAGCTACAACGACGTGAGGGAGTGCTTCGTTGCAGACCCGAGAGTTAGCCCATGCCATACGTTCGTGTACCGTGAGCATCCGTACTGGAAGTCGCACTGTCTCGATAAGGACGTCCCTTCTATTGCGACTCAGTACGGGATTGAGCAGCTTGAGCAACTGATTGAGAGAAATAAAAAGAGAGTAGCAAGGTATTCACAACAGTGAACGAATGTACTATACTATTCCTATTCCGAAACGAGGAAAGGCAGGAGCAATGGACATTCGGACACAGAACGGGTACTCGCTTTACGAGGTTGCAAGCGCATTGCAGAAGGCTTGCAGAAGGGGGGACTTCAGGCTTGCGGGGTATATGGGACTTGAGTTGTTCCCAAGGTTCCACAAGTACGCATGGAAAAGAATACTGACCGTTTCGGCTGAGGACTGTGCAGGATGCGTGACACAAGAAGTTCTAGCACTGCACGACGCATTCTACGAGGTAAACAAGGGCAAGCCGACTGACAAGATGGGCGGTAGGATTTTCATAAGCAAGGCGATTCTCGTGCTCTGCATGGCGAAGCACAACAGGGACGCTGACATCCTAAGCAATTACGTGCATGACAAAATGTCTGGAATCACCGACGAGCAGATAGAGTCATACCTCGACGAAGCACGCAAGGAGCGGCCTGACATCCCAGAATACGTCTACGACGTGCATACCATCCAAGGCAAGAGAGCTGGGAAGACAAAGCGGATGTTCTTTAGAGAGGAACAGGAGGCTCTAGTCAATCAGCAGCCTTCGCTGTTCGACCTTTCAAAGCTGTAGGGTATAATTCACAAACAGAGACGTATGCGAGTGGGCTTCGGCTCGCTCGCATTTTTTATCGTAAGGAGGTGTTCGTATGCCAGAAGTACCAGCTAACCTTAATGACTACTCGTTCAAAAAAGGTGACGAGAGAACGAGGGAGCTTGGTCGAAAAGGAGGCAAGAAGTCCGGCGAGTCAAGGAGGAAGAAGAAGAACCGGGCGCAAGTCGTTGCTGACATACTTGAGCACGGAATATCAGACAGACAGCGCAAGCAGATAGAGTCAACGATAGGAGAGCTTGATGAAGACGACTATTCCGTCTTCACGCTCATGGCTATAGGCATGGTCAATGCCGCAATGAAGGGTAACGTCACTGCATTTGAGAGCCTGGTTGAGCTTGCAGACACAGGGAAGATTGTAGACGGAGAGCAAGAAGACGAGCTTAGCAAGTCGCTGAGAGAGCTAGGAGAGTCATTGTGATAAGCGACAAGCAGATGAAGATACTCGCGTTTCCGTACTCTAAATACGATGCGCTCATTTGCGACGGGGCGATACGTTCCGGGAAGACGTCAATTATGTCGGTCGCATATATAGACTGGGCAATGCGCGAGTTTGATGGGATGACGTTCATCATCGGTGGGAAGACCGTAGAGGCTACGACAAGGAACGTGATAACCCCCCTATTGCAAATGTCGTATCTCAAGCGTAAGTACAAACTGAAGTGGAACTCGTCAAGTCATCAGCTGACCGTAACATTCGGCGGAAGAGTAAACCGTTTTCAGGTGTTTGGCGGAAACGACAAGACATCGTATATGCTAGTCCAGGGGTTCACCGCTGCAGGTTGCCTCATAGACGAGGTTGCGCTATGCGACGAGGCTTTCGTAAAGCAGTGCCTCGCTCGATGCTCCGTAGACGGTTCGAGGTTCTGGTTCAACTGCAACCCGGCGTATCCAAAGCATTGGTTCAAGCTTCAGTGGATTGACCGTGCGTATGAGCAAAATGCCATGTATCTAAGGTTTTCGCTAGATGACAATCCGGCGTTGAGCGCAAGTATCGTAGAACGGTACAAGAGGATGTACGACGGCGTGTTCTATCAGCGATACATCCTAGGCGAGTGGGTTGTTGCCGATGGGCTTGTATATCAGATGTGGGACGAGAGCAAAATGACTCTTGACGAACCAGTAGGTAAAGGCGAGCCGATATGGGTTAGCATCGACTATGGGATAACGAACCCGTTCGTAGCGCTTCTGTGGGTCATTCGTGATGGGATGGCGTACTGTTTCGACGAGTACAGCTTTGATTCAAAGGAAGAGGGCAGAAGGCTTACCGACGAGGAACACTATGCAAACGTCGTGAGGATCATAGACGGGAGATTCGTTGACTCGATTGTGATAGACCCATCTGCAACAAGCTTCATAGAGCTGGTGCGACGAAACGGAATCTACGATGTTGTAGGGGCAGACAATTCTGTGAGCGAGGGAATACAGCACGTACAGACGTCGCTTAAATCTGGATGCCTGAAGGTAAGCCACAGATGCACCGAAACAATCAGCGAGTTCGGCCTTTATGCGTATGACTCAAAATCGCATAATGATTCCGTGATAAAAGACAACGACCACGCAATGGACGCAGTGAGGTATTTCGTGCAGACGGTCGGGTTGCGGGAGCTGTCGTGCTTCAGGTGGCGATGACGTAAAATGTGACGAGCAACGCGAAAGGAGACGGTATGGGATTGTTCAACAGCGTGCTGAACAGGCTGGCCAGGAGCCTTAACAGGCGAATACAGGGCATGGAGCAGAGCCAAGCCTACCGAGACTCCGGCAAGAAGGGCACGGAGTACTCGGTCGAGGCGATGGTGAGCGAGAGCCTTGCCAACCTGATGGCGATGCAGTTCACGATGCCGGTTGTCGGAAGCTCGCAGAGGGCGCGGTTCCTCGACTCCGTAAGCTCAGACTTCGTGAGGGACAGCTTCGTGAACGTCGTGTCGATGGCGTTCATGACAGGCGACTGCATCACGGTGCCGTCGTGGAACGGGAGCGGCATGGACTGCGCAATCGTGTCGGCTGGCGACTTCGCAATCCTCGGTGCCAACGGCAGGAAGATTACGTCGTGCATCTACGTGGTGGACGAGAAGAAGGAGCGCTACGGCAGCAGGTACACGCTCCTGCGGCTCGTTGAGCTTGTGCCGTACGTGGCGGTCGATGGCACGAAGACGTACGCGAACCACTACAAGACGTTCGTAGCGAAGGACGGAAACATCCAGGGCGACGTGGACTGGTCGCGGTTCCCAGACTGGGCAGAGACGAACGAGCAGGAGTGGTGGGTTCCGAACGTTGACCGCCTTCTAATCGGTAGATACCGCTCGTTCACGCTGGACCCGCAGCACCCGAACGCGCAGAAGGGAACCCCAATCTGCTTCGGTGCGTCAGCGCCAATCAGGGAGATTCACTACCTAACGAACCAGATGCACAACGAGTTCGGGCTGAGCGAGAAGGCAATCATCGCCGACAAGTCGATGTTCACGAAGGAGTTCAGACGCGACCAGAACGGGGACATCGTGGCATCAAAGCTCACGATGCCGAAGGGGCGCGAACGGCTCTTCGTGGACGTACGAGGCGACTTGCGCGGCAACGGCAACCTCATATCGGAGTGGGCACCGACAATCCAATTGCAGCCGTACGTGGACGCGTTGGAGAAGCAGTACCAGGAGGTCGAGAAGGCCGTTGGCGTGAGCTCGGGCATCCTGAGCAACCTGAACGACGTCAGCTACCAGAACGTGGACAACGTTCGCAAGGCCACGGTGAAGACGCAGAGCTTCATCGAGACTGCCCGTGGCGTGGCAGAGAGCTATCTGGACGACATGGTGTACGCGTGGGACGTTCTGGCGAGCTACTACGGAATCGTCCCGGTGGGGCCGTACGACGTCGAGTACAAGTGGAGCGACGAGTACATCAACACGTTCGCAGACCAGCAGAGCGCGATCCTGGCAGGAAACGCCATCGGTGCCACAGACGCCGTGGACTACCGCATGATGGTCATGGGCGAGAGTCCGGAGGTCGCGCGTCAGAGGGTGGCAGAGATTGCCGCTGCGAAGCCTTCCGTGCCTGTGTTCCAGGAGCTGTAAATGGACGAGCGGCGCGAGGAGCTGGACATATCGAGGGTGGCGCTCGCGGCAGAGGTCGCCATCCTGTGCGTGATTGCGAGGAGCCTCCGTGGCGTCGATGCTGACACCGGGTATGACGACGCAGCCAAGTGGCAGGTTGCCGGCATGGCGGACATATCGGCGATAGCGGCAACGCTGTCGGCGATGCTCGGGAAGAGGTCGGACGCGCTGTTCGGTGCCGGTGCAGATGCAATCGACTCGTGGTCTAAGGCGATGTTCGAGGCGTCCGGCAGGGCGTTCCAGAGCGTCATGGGCAACCCGTTATCAAGGCAGTCGGTCGTGTCCGGCAGGTCGAAGGCTCGCAAGGACGTCGATGGAATGTGCCGCACGTCCGTCATGGCGGTAGTGTCGCACGACGGGAAGGTGACGCCGATTGCGCAGGCGTACAGGGACTGCCTGAACCGTGCCGTTGGCGCAGTCCGCTCAGGTGAGTCTGCATATGTCGAGGAGTACGACCGCATGGTGAGGCGTCTGGCGTCAGGAGGCGTCAGGGTGGTGTACGAGTCCGGGGCAACGAGGGAGCTGTACAGCGCCGTCTCGATGAACGTCATGGACAACTACCGCATGACGATGCAGGAGGCGCGAAACGAGGTCGGAAGGGCGTTCGGTGCCGATGGAGTCGAGGTGTCGGCGCACGGCATGTGCGCAGAAGATCACGCGCCGTACCAGGGCAGGCAGTTCTCGAATGCTGAGTTCGCGAGGATTCAGGGAAGCCTGGAACGCCCTATAGCGATGGGATACAACTGCCGCCACCAGACGTTCCCGGTAATCCTAGGTGTATCGAAGCAGGCGAACTCGGCGGAACAGCTCAGGAAGTACCGCGAGCAGTCGTCGAGCAAGGTCGAGGTGGGCGGAACCGAGATGACCGCCTATGAGTTCACGCAGCGCCAGAGGCGTATTGAGACGTCCGTGCGCAAGCTGAAGGCCGAGAGGCGCGTGCTCGCCGAGGCTGGCAGCGACACGGGCGGAATCGACTCGACGATAGACGAGATGGTTAAGAGGTACCGAGCAGAGAGCAAGGCCGCTGGCATCGAGACACGCGAGGAGCGCATGTCGGCGTACGAGTGGAAGGGGTAGGAGATGGCATATCACTTCAGGGGGAAGGACTCTGAGGGCAAAGTTGTGGTCACGTTGGACTCAGGAGAGACCGAGGCAAGCATGGACAAGATGTCGGACGGAATGGGGCGTGCGTCTTTCATAGCAAGGTGCCTGAACGAATGCACGTCGTACGAGACGGAGCACGGCGTCCGCGTGACCGGAAAGGTGAGGGACGGGAACCGAGTCGTGTACGAAATATAGAGAGTGGCAAGAAGCGGCGGGGAGAAAAAAATCCCCGCTTTTTCTTGAGTAAACCATTCACAACGATGAACACATGTGTTATGATGGTATCACCAAATAAGAACAAACCAAACGAAAGGCAGGAAGCATGAGCGGATACGGGTTCTACGTCGAAGGAAAGTTCGAAAAGATGATATGGGCAGCGAACGACACAGCGGCCCTGATGAAGGCAATGTCAATCGCGATGAACGGCGGTGTAACGCAGTGGAAGCTGTGCTGGGCAGGAGCCTGTGCTTACGACGAACCGTACACTATTCGGGAAGTCGCAAGCGTCAATGACGATACGGTGATGTGAGGAGGAGCGATGTACTACGGATACGCGAGGTACGAGGACGGGACGTGCATCTGCCACTGCTACGGGACGCTCGAAGAGGTCGAGGAGTCAGAGCGTCAGGTGCTCGAAGGCAGCAAGGTGAAGGTAAGCGGGTTCGTGAGGAAGGAAGACCGATGATGGGATACGGATGCGAAGACCTCGACGGCCTGGACGTGTGCAAGAGGGTCGTCTGCTGGCACAACGGCAAGGGCGAGAAGCCGGTGAGGAGCTTCTACACGCCGAACCAGATGCGCAAGAAGGCGTCTGGAATCGTGTTCAAGAAGTACGTGAACGGAGAGCGAATCAGGCTCACGTTCGAGAACGACTACAAGGTCGGTAACCTGCTGGTGAAGGCTGTCTACTCAAATGGGTACGTCGAGCAGTTCGAGTACGAGTACAAGGAGGCGTAGGGATGCACTGTTACGGATGCAAGCTGAGACCGCCGTCAATCGGGTGCTACCCGGTGAAGGACGGATGCAAGGTCGTGTTCTACGACGGCCTGTTCTTCGACCCGGACTTCGGCAGGAGCGTGTGGGGAAGGGTGTACTACGAGGAGCCGCTGAGCGATGCGGAAATCATGCAATACGACCTCGTTGACCGCGACTGCAAGGCAATGTCGAAGTACGAGCGCGGCCTGATGGTCGCCAACCGCTTCTACGAGAGCGGGGACTACGAACGGTACGAGAAGGCCATCGGAAGGCTCGCGAAGACGTCCGGCAAGCCATACTGGCAGGTCGAGGACGACGTGACGGACGCGAGGATTATCGGCATCGACGGGGCATAGCCACGAGGCGTCACAGCCTGGCGCAAGGCGCGACCGAAGACAACTGAACACTGCCACCAAGCCCGCCTAGTCGCGGGCTTCTTTTTGTCGTACAATCGTTCATAGCGGCGCACGCTTGAGTGCGACCGTCCCCACCGCAGGGAGTGCGGTTCAACAACATCCTAGGACGGAGAGTGCAATGGACAACATCAAGGACATCCTGAAGGCGAACGGCGTCGAGCTTGACGACGAGAAGCTGAAGGCAATCGAGAAGGCGACGTTGGAGAACTACCGCACCAAGGCGGAGACCGACGCGAAGACGCAGAAGGTGGCAGACCTCGAAGCGCAGCTCGCGAAGGCCAACGAGGCTCTTGAGGCGGCGCAGAGCGCAGACCCGACGAAGGCCGAGGAGTACAAGAAGATGCAGGAGCAGCTTCAGGAGTACAAGAAGGCCGACGAGGAGCGCAAGGCGAAGGACGCGGAGAGCGCCGCGCAGGCGGAGTTCGAGGAGAAGTTCCAGAAGGAGCTTGGCGACAAGAAGTTCGCGAACTCCATCGTGGAGAAGGCAATCAAGACCGCAGCCTACGAGAAGTCGAAGGCGAACCCCGACATGAAGCTGGCCGACGTGCTGGCATCGGTGACGGAGGACGCGGACGGCATCTGGGCGAACCCACAGCGAGACCCGAAGAAGATGCCCGGCGCGAACGACGGCGGCGGAAGCGGCAACGCTCCCATCCAGTCGCTCGAAGACCTGAAGGGCATGTCCGTCGATGACATCCGAAAGCACATGAGCGAAGTAAACAAGTTGCTGGAAGACCAGCAGTAAGGAGCCGACATGGCAACCGAGAAGTTCATCCCCACCGTTTGGAGCGCGAAGATTCTCGACGCTCTTGAGAAGTCCCTCGTCTACGCGCAGCTCTTCAACCGCGACTACGAGGGCGAAATCACCGACGTGGGCGACACCGTGAAGATTGGCACAATCGGCGACGTGACCATCAAGGACTACACCAAGTCCTCCGACATCGCCGAAGCGGACGAGGTGACGCCCACCGTCCAGACCCTGACCATCGACCAGGCGAAGTACTTCAACATCGCCGTTGACGACGTGGACGCCGCGCAGTCCAAGCTGAGCCTGCTCGACACGGCGACCGCGCGTGCCGGATACGGCTTCAGCGACGTGGCAGACCAGTACCTCGGCGGGCTGCTCGCCAGCAAGGGCACGCTCACCGCAGGTCTTGGCACCAAGACAACGCCCCTCGTCATCACCAAGGACAACGCGTACGAGACGCTGGTAAACATGAAGACCGCGCTCGACAAGGCCAAGCTCCCCAAGCAGGGCCGCGTGTGCGTCATGCCATCCGAGTTCGAGGGCTACATGCTGCTCGATCCACGCTTCGTGCAGGTCTCTGCCGACGAGGCTCAGAAGCGACTCACCGAGGGTTCCGTGTACCGTGCGGCAGGCTTCGACATCATGACGTCCGTCAACGCGCCCAGCCCAGCCTCCGGCGTCTTCAACGTCATTGCGTCCAGCCCCATCTGCGGCACGTTCGCAGAGCAGATTCTGAAGACCGAGGCGTACCGACCCGAGAAGCGCTTCAGCGACGCCGTTAAGGGTCTCCACGTGTACGGCGCTGCCGTCACGCGCCCCGAGTGCGTGGCAGTCGCGACGGTGAAGTTCACCGCCTAGTCGTGTATAATCGCAATCGGGGCTAGTCCCCGGTTCAGCAGACCCCCAGTCGCTCCCTGCCTTGCGATTGGGGGTCGTCTCGTAAGGGGGCGAGAGATGTATCTAAGCTACGAGAGGTACCGGGAGCTTGGCGGCACAGTTGATGAGACAGCCTACGCCGGATACGAGTCCGAGGCCGAGATGCTGCTAGACCACTGGACGCTGAACCGCCTGCACTCGGAGAGTGTCATGGCAGACCTGAAGTCACAGGGTCTGCAAGGCTCAGTGGAGTTCGCCATGAAGGCCGTGATAGACCGCATCGACGGAATCAGGGAGGCGCGGAAGTCGCTTGCCGCAGGTACCGTCGTGACGTCGTTCAGCAACGGCGTGAACTCGTTCGGCTTCGGCGGGTCTTCAGGAACGTCCACCGTCACGATGGCGGAGTACGAGTGCATGGAGCGGGTAATGGATCTTCTGCCAGTAGACCTCACGTCGGAGTGCGTGTCATTCAACGGGGCGATGTGACATGAACATCGACATCGACAAGGTTCTCGACCAGACGGTGACCGTGTTCAACCGCATCGGTGCCAAGGACGCCGGTCTGGACAACGACGTGTACGAGATTCGGGTGCTCAGACCGGCGATGTGGAGCGAGAGGGTTTCGCGCACCACGGATGCGCAGGGCGTCGCCCTGACGGCCAAGAGCTGCGTCGTGCAGGTGCCGTCCTCGACGATGCGCTACGTGCCGTACGCGGAGTTCTGCAAGACGAGGCCGAAGGACGCGCTCACCGCATCGACCGGAGACTACGTGATGCTCGGCGAGACCGGGCTGTCCGGGGAGCCTACGAAGAGGCAGGTTCTCGCGGAGCTGAGCCTGCACCGTGGGTTCGAGGTCCACGCGTTCCGCGACCTGTCGAACAACGGCGGGGTGGAAGGCGGCGCGGGGATGCTCAAGTACGCGAACGTGCTGCATCTGGAAGGCGCGTAGCCATTGCCCGACGGGTAAATCCCATTTGCCCTAACGGGCAAATCAATTTGACCACAAGGGCGAACCTATACCATATGACTACCATATGACTACCAGATATAAAAGCTAAAGGGAAAAGGGTGGTGGCATGAAGGCGACGCTTGAGTTCGAGGGAGTTCACCGCAAGCTCGACGCGATACCGAAGAACGAAGGGCTCGGCCTGTTCCTCGCGACCGAGGCGATGAGGGGCATGTCGCCGTACGTCCCCATGAGGAACGGGTTCCTCGACGCCTCGGCTACCGCGACCCCGTTCGAGGTGAGCTACAGCACGCCGTACGCGAGGATGATGTACTACGGCGACGGCCTGAAGTTCTCGCACGAGAGGCACGCGCTGGCGACGTCGCACTGGGCGGACGCGTACTCGGCTGCGCACGTCGGAGAGCTTGCTCAGGCGGCAACGGACTACCTGAAGCGATAGGAGGCGATTTAAGGCCATGGAATCTGTGACGTATATAATCTTCCACATCGGGAGGAAACTGGCCCGTATGATTGACCACAGAGGCTCACGGAGGCAGCGATGAAGGTATCAGGCAAGACGGATGCGGTCGTGAGGTGGCTGAAGACCTACGACGGCATCGGGAAGTACCTCAAGCTGAACGCCGTGGACATGAAGGCAGACGAGAGGGCAGTCAACGTCGTGTACAACGACGCGAAGGTGCGCGAGTTCATCGACGGGACGGTCGAGCGAAGGTACACGTTCGCGCTCGTGATGGTCGCCGACTGGTCTGACGGGTTCGACACGGCGAACTCCGAGGCAATGGGGTTCGGCGAGGAGTGGCTGGACTGGGTGGCACGCCAGTTCGGCGATGGCAACGTGCCCGACTTCGGAGAAGGGTGTACAATACGTGCCATAGAGCCGTTGCAGAACGTCCCAGCGCTCGCAGCGGCCTATCAGGACGTGCAGCTGGCACGATACCAGTTCCAAGCTGCCATTACCTACTGGGAGAAGGAGAGTGTGTAAAATGCAGCTGACGCGCAACCTGTTCATCCCGTTCATCGACACGACCAAGGGTGCCGAGCCGGAAACGTACAAGTGGGTGCCAATCGACCTGTCAACGCAGTTCGAGCTGAGCTACAACCCGCAGACCGACACTAAGAGCTACATCAACAGCAAGAACGACACGACCGTCGTCACTGGCTACCAGCCCGAGCTTCCGCAGGAAATCGTGCTCGACAACACGAACCCGCTGTACGAGTTCATGGACGAGTTCCTGAACAGCTATCCTGTCGGTGCCGACTGCAAGGTGCCAGTCATGATTGTCCGACCCGACCTTGAGACCGGAAAGCCGACTGTCGCGCAGGTGTGGAATGAGGCAACCATCACCGGCGACACGCTGAACACCGTCGATGGCAACGTCTCGTTCAATCTCTCGCTCAACGGGGACCCGATCAACGGCTCAGTCGCAGGAGTAGGCACGGACACCGTGACGTTCACGGCAGGCTCGGCAGGCTAGTTGCACGGCACAAGGCGTGGTAGAATGGTTCCCGTGGGGCATGAGCCTCGCGGGAATCTTTCGTTTGAGAGGCAGGTAAAGATGGTTGAGTACACCGATTCGCAGGGGCAGGCATTCGAGCTTCCGAAGATGACGCTCAAGCTGAGCGCGGAGATGGACAAGGTGGCAGCTGCGCAGGGCGGCACCGAGCGTTTCAAGGCGGAGTACGAGTTCGTCAAGAAGGTTCTGCCGAAGGAGTACGTGGACGCGCGTCTCGACGGCAAGCGCATGGAGGACGTTGACCTCGTCGAGCTGTCCGTCCTGTACAACGAGCTGAACACGTCGTACGCGAAGCCAGTGCTCGAAGCGCAGATGTCCGGGGCGAACGCCCAAATCGAGCAGATGAAGCCCATGCTCGACGCGGCATCGAGCGTCGCGAGCATCGCGAAGAAGCCGAACCGGCAAGTGTTCCGCATGGCGTAGAGATGATTGACTTGCGATACCGGGGTCTCCCCTCAGCCTTGGAGGTTGACGGGGAGACTTTCCGTATACGGACGGACTTCAGGATTTGGATTGCATGGCTTGAGTCGCTTGAGGTGAACGGGGTGGCGGAGACGGCCATATTCGCAGACAGGGTTCCTGACGGCGACTCGTGGGTACCCGTCGCCCTTGCGTTCGCTAGGAACGAGAACAGCACGCCGCATGGCGGGGCAGGCTCAACGGCCAGGGCTTACGACCTCGTGGAAGACGGCGAGTACGTCGTGGGGGCGTTCCAGCAGGCGTACGGAATAGACCTGACAGACCCGTCGCTCGAAATGCACTGGCACAGGTTCCTCGCGCTGTTCCGCTCGCTGCCGAGCGACACGGTGATGTCGCAGGCGATGGCGTACCGCACGTGGAGCAAAGGCTCGAAGGAATCGTACGAGCAGCGAATGGCGAAGGCGAGGGATGCGTGGACTCTGCCGAAGAAGAAGACCGCAGAGTCGGAGAGTATAATCGCATGGCAGAAAGAGGCGTTCGGGAAGGTCAAGCCCTAGGCAGGGAGCGCCACCGTCGAGAGGTGGCGATATGGCAGACGGAACAATCAAGATAGGCATGGAGCTTGACGGCTCCAGGCTTGGCGCTCAGGCCGACGCGGCTGGCAAGGACGCAGCCAACAAGGCCGGGGCTTCGTTCTCGGAGGTTGAGTCCAAGGGGACGTCTGTTTTCTCGACCGTGGCGAAGGTCGGGGCTGCTGCGTTCGCTGCGATAGGTTCTGCGGCGCTCGCGTTCGGAGGGATGGCGCTCAGCGCGTACTCGAACTACGAGCAGCTGTCAGGAGGCGTCGCAAAGCTGTACGGCAGCGGACAGACGCTCGTCGCGTACGCTCAGGAGCAGGGCAAGGCCGTCGCGGAGGTCAGGGACGAGTACAACAGCCTGAACCCGGCTGTCGCTCTCATGTCGGAGAACGCATCGAAGGCATGGCAGACGGCAGGAATGTCGGCGAACCAGTACATGGAGCAGGCGACTAGCTTCAGCGCCGCGCTCATCAACTCGCTCGGCGGGGACACGGTGAAGGCCGCGCAGCAGACCGACGTCGCGATGCGTGCGATGTCCGACAACGTGAACACGTTCGGCAGCAACATGACCGACGTGCAGAATGCGTTCCAGGGCTTCGCCAAGCAGAACTACACGATGCTGGACAACTTGAAGTTGGGCTACGGCGGCACGAAGGAGGAGATGCAGCGCCTCATCGACGACGCCAACGCGTACGCAGCGGCGAACGGTCAGGCGGCAGACCTGTCCATCGACTCGTTCTCGGACATCGTTACGGCAATCGAGCTTATCCAGGAGAAGCAGGGCATAGCGGGAACGACCGCACGCGAGGGTGCGACTACGATTGAAGGCTCTATCAACGAGGTCAAGGCCGCGTGGGAGAACCTTGTCGCAGGGATAGGCTCGCCTGACGCCGACATGACGGCGCTGATTGACAACCTCATGACCGCGCTCGGGGACGTCGCGACGAACGTGGCTCCTGCCGCGCAGCGAATCGGCGAGGGAATCGTGAACGCGCTCCCGGGTGCTCTTGCAGGTATTCAGGAGAAGCTAGCACCGGTTCTGTCCGAGGCTCTTGCAGGTGCGTGGAACGCAGCTACGGCGGTGTTCGCGCAGCTAGGCATCAACATACCGACAATCGACGCCTCGCAGGTGCAGAGCGCGATAGACGGGCTGGTGTCGGCGTTCCAGCAGCTGTCCGATGTGCTCGGGCCGATTGTAACCGGTGTCATACAGTTCCTTGTGGACGCCCTCGGGTTCCTCGCGGAGAACGGGCAGACGCTTCTGCCAGTCATAGCGGCGGTTGCGGCGGCGTTCATGGCATGGCAGGCAGTCACTGAGATATTGAAGCTCGTCACCGCCGCGCAGGCGGCGCTGAACATGGTCATGGCGGCGAACCCGGCAGCCATCGTGATAGTGCTCATAGTCGCGCTGGTCGCCGCGCTAATCACGCTCTGGAACACCAACGAGGGCTTCAGAAATGCCGTCATAGCGGCATGGACCGTGATATCCACGACCGCCGCCGCAGTGTGGGGAGCGATAGTCGGGTTCTTCACCGTTACGGTCCCGGGGGCTATACAGGCGCTCATAGGGTTCTTCGCGTCGATGCCAGGGAGCATAGCCGGGTTCCTCGGGTCGGTGATAGGCAACGTCGCATCGTTCGTCGGCTCCGTGGTGAGCGGTGCCGCATCCGCAGGCTCCGGGTTCCTGAACAACATCGTGAGCTTCATAGGGTCTGTGCCCGGAAGGGTCGCCGGCTTCCTCGGGGACGTGATCGGCAACGTCGGCTCGTTCGTCGGGCAGATGGCGTCTAACGCAATCAGCGCCGCGTCGCAGTTCGCGAGCAACCTCATAAGCGGTCTGTCGTCAATCCCAGGACAGGTCGTATCCATCGGCTCGAACATCGTGGAGGGAATCGCGAACGGCATCCGCAACGCCGGAGGCGCAATCCTCGACGCACTGGGAGGCGCGATTAACGGAGCAATCAACACCGTGAAGGGCTGGCTGGGAATCCATTCGCCCTCGACCCTCATGCGCGACCTCATCGGCGTGAACATTGGCCGTGGCGCTGCAATAGGCGTATCCCTCGGATGGGACATGGAAGACCCGTTCGGCTCGCTCAGAAAGGACGTCAAGCTCGGAATCGACGGAGTGCAGATGGACTTCAAGCAGCAGGGTGCCGTGTTCGGGTTCGTGAGCGACAAGGGGCAGCAGCCCCCGAAGGTCGAGCAGCATTTCGAGACGAAGGTGGTCAGGTCTGACGACGACCTGTACAGCGCGGCGGCAATCCTGCACAGGAACGCGCTGTCAGAGGCGATGGGAGTGTTCTGATGCAGAAGTGGTTCGCGGAGATTACGAAGGAAGACGTCACCGTGCGACTCGGCGGAGACGGGTCGAACGGCATAGACGTGAGAACGATAAAGGGCTGGTGGTCTACGCCAGACTCGAAGGTGAGCATGACGGCGAGGGAATCTGGCGACGGCTCGCATGACGTTGAGGGACGCTCGGTGCTGTACGCGTCGCGCACGGTGACCATAGAGTGCGTAGCGCACGGGAGGAACCGTACGGAGGTCGAGCAGCAGGTCGAGAGACTTCTGTGGATGGCGCACGAACTTGTGAGGATCAGGGTCGTTGACGAGGATTCCGACACGTGCGTAGAGGGGTTCGTGACGGTCGAGGTAAAGGAAGGGAAGGTGACGAGGAACGAGGAGGACGTCACCGTGACGGTCAGGTGCCCTCGTCCAGAGAGGCTTTCGACCAACGTGTCGGTCGGGTTCATGAACCCAAGCTCGCAGGGCTTCGGCGGACTCGTCTACGATTCGGGCGTGCTCAGGTACCCGCTCCAATACGGAGACGGGGCAGAGGCGGTGAGGAGCGTATGCACCGTATCGAACAGCGGAACGTCCGAGGCTTACCCGGTCATATACGCGTCGGGCGACATGCCAAACGGGTTCGCAATCACGAACCAGGCGACCGGGGAGCAGCTTGTGTACTCGCAGCCAGTAGGCTCGTCTGTGGTCGAGATAGACTGCCGGTCGAGAACGGCATCCGTCAACGGCGTGGATGTGACGAGAAGCGTAACGCAGCGTGGGTTCCCGACCGTGCCAGCGGGAGGCTCGCTAACGCTTTCGCTGAGCGCGGAAGGCATAGGTACAATAGAGGTCGCATCGCGCGACACGTACATCTAGGAGGTAGACAATGGCTAACGTGGCATTCGGGGTGCGCCAGACGGCTAACGGAATCGGCACGACCGACACCGACATCAGGCATATGCTGGCGCATAAGTGGCTCAACAAGGGCGTCGTCGGCGGGTTGCAGGTGTCAGGTGGCTCTACGATGGCGTACAACGTGTCGGCTGGCATGGCCATTTGCAGCAGAGGGGCGTCTGACGGGTTCACAGAGGCTTACTGGTCTGGCGGAGCGACGCCGACAGTGGAGGCCAACGCAAGCTCAAACCCGAGAATTGACGTCATCTGGATTACCGCACACGACATGAGCCAGGGAGACACGGACAACCTCGTCACGATTGGCGTCACGAAGGGGACGGCTGCCGCAAGCCCGTCTGCGCCGACGATACCGACGTACGCGACGGAGGTGGCTAGGATGCTGCTTCCGGGCGGCTCGACCACCACGAAGAACGCGACCGTCAACGCGTCGAGGTCGTTCGCGATACCGTACGGAGCGTCTTTGGGAATTCTTGCAGACATTAGAGACAAAACAAGCGAAGTTGTTTCAGTCGAAAATTCGTCGTGGAAAACACGTGCGTCAGCAACCGTGGTGTTGTCATCTGACAGGATGCTTGAGGTGTCGTACGCGAGAACGGCAACTACTCATGACTTTAACAAAACCGGAAGCATTGTTGTCGATATAGTTATAGATGGAGTGTCGGTAGCTATATCAGAGATTGCATTTTCAGGAGCATGGGAGACGAAAGAATTTCGTGAGATTATCAAGGTCGATGCTGGTACTCATACGATTGTCGTGCGTGACGGTTGGCATGAGGGCGCCGCTATTGACTTCATTGCTTCAAAACCGGGATACGCAACAGCTAACGTTGGGATGAGAGCGCTTGTCGTGGATAGAGGAGTGGCTGTTTAACATGTGGGAGTGTTACGTATTCGACACAATGACTGGCGTGATAGATGCGCCAATTGACATTCCAAACCTGTCGTGGACTCTCACGGTATCTTCGTGCTCGCTAGCGACCACGAAGGACAAGGGCACAGGGGAGGGCGATGCGTCTGGTCTCAACGTCCCATGGGAGGCTCTGCCGGTGAAGAGCCAAGAGGGGAGGAACGCGTTCCTAGCGCCGTATCGCCGTGGGCTTGTGCTGGTATGGGACGGCGCTCCCGTAGTCGCCGGCATAATCGGACTCAGGACGGACTCGTACCTCGATACGTCGTTCGACTTGCTGTCGCCGATGGACTTCCTCGACCACAGGTTCATCGTGACCGAGGGAAGGTTCGGGAAGGGGTACGGCTCGACGACGAACGACACGATGTTCTTCAGCGGTCTGTCGCTTCGGGCGATAGCCTGCGAGATTGGCAGGATGGCAACTGACAAGAAGCAGGGCGGGTACCTGCCGATAGAGTGGAAGTACCTTGGCGAGCGCGGGTCGTCGCAGAGAACGTACTACGGATACAACGTGGGGAACAACTCGGCGAAGAAGCTGCTAACTGCGATTGCGAACGTGGAGAACGGCCCTGACATGCAGTTCAGGCCGAAGATTGACGGCAACAGGGTCAGCTGGACGTTCGAGGCTGGTTCGGACTCGGAGCCGTACCTCGGGCAGTCAGGCGTCGTGCCGACCCTGACATGGTTCAAGGGCGGAGGCACGATAGAGGGAATCAAGGTTGCTCACGGAGCGCCGACGATGCGCGTGTACGGGACAGGATCGGGGCAGGACGAGGGAACGCTATGCTATCTCGCTCAGGACATGACGCTGTGCCAGAGGAACGACCCGTGGCCCCTTGTGGAGGCTCAGAATGGAAGCTCAGATTGGGGAACGGAAGACCTCGTGAGAAGGCATTCTAACGCGTTGCTCGAATCGTCGAAGAGGCCGCTCGTGCAGATAACAGGGAGGACGTTCGTCAACGACGCGGGGAACAACGTGACGCCCGGAATCCTGTGGCCGGGCCAGGAGGTCGATGTCGCGATAGACGGCTACCCGACGCTGCCTGACGGCGTGTACAAGCTGCGCCTTATGGAGATGAAGGGCGACCTGACAGACAAGGTTCAGCTCACGTTCGACCCGATTTTCGACCCGTGGGAGGTTTGGTAATGAGACACGTTAAGCTCGGCGGCATGATGTCGCCGATGGAGAAGATGGCGAACGTCGCCGCATCGGCAGCGCAGTCAGCGAGGGAGGCAACGACACGCCAGAGCGGCACAATCTCGGTGCCGAACGCAGACGGAACACGCTCAATCCTCGGCGTACAGAACGGGAACGGCAGGAGCATGGCGACGCATGTCGGTGACACGACGCCTCCGGGAAAGCCGCTCGGAGTGTCGGCTGCGTCGTCTTCGGGAATGCTCGTCGCGTACTGGTCTGGCGAGCTTGAGGGCGGAATCCCAGACGATTTCGCCAAGCTGGTGGTGAAGGCCAAGACCGACGGAGAGGGCGAGCAGGTTCTCGGAGAGCTTTACGCAGAGGGTTCGGTGTCGTCGAAACGTCTGACCGTTGGCAAGACGTACACCGTGTGGGCGACGGCTGAGGACGACGCCTGCGCAGAGGACGGAACGGACAGGCACAACGTCTCGGAGATGTCTGAACCGGTGAGAGTCACCATGACTG
>ULVY01053548.1_pt1 | contig 26016 bp, 20 predicted proteins | sample 1959861 | NCBI WGS metagenome assembly ULVY01 (sample SAMEA4835798, study PRJEB28245) | human gut metagenome | biome: gut microbiome; material: fecal sample | place: Denmark | collected 2008
CCCGCTTGATGGGTGCGCTTATCATGACACATTCCGATGACAACGGTCTGGTGCTTCCGCCGCACTTGGCTCCGATACAGGTGATTATCGTACCTATCTACAAGAATGCCGAAATGCTTGCCAAGATTGACGAGAAGGTGGCAGGCATCGTAGCCAAACTGAAAGCGATGGGTATGTCTGTGAAGTACGACAATGCCGACAACAAACGTCCGGGCTTCAAGTTTGCCGATTACGAGGTGAAAGGTGTACCTGTCCGTCTGGTTATGGGTGGCCGCGACTTGGAGAACAATACAATGGAAGTGATGCGCCGCGATACGCTGGAGAAAGAAACCCGCTCTTGCGACGGTATCGAGGAATACGTAAAAGACCTGCTTGAGGAAATCCAGGCGAATATTTATAAGAAAGCATTGGATTATCGCAACAGCCGTATCACTACAGTGGACAGCTATGACGAGTTCAAGGAAAAGATTGAAGAAGGCGGCTTTATTTTGGCTCATTGGGACGGAACGACCGAAACCGAGGAGAAGATTAAGGAAGAGACCAAAGCCACTATCCGCTGTATTCCGTTCGATTCTTTCGTACCGGGCGACAAGGAGCCGGGCAAATGTATGGTTACGGGCAAGCCGTCTGCCTGCCGCGTGATATTTGCACGTTCCTATTAATAAGGATATTTTTCACTTTGCTGGATGAAGCTTTTTTCATAGTAACCTGTGACGAAGTTTCTTTCCTTTTCAGGAGTATTCGGCAGATGTTTTAAAAAATGGAGGTATGCTAAATTAAACACACGTTCGTGCAGTTCAATTTAGCATACCTCCATTTTTATGCACAAAGAAAGTGCATCACCAGTCAATCAGTTTTCTTGCAATGCTTAGTTTCCGGGGTATTTCGGTAGGTCGTCTTTGGAATAGAATGCGCCGGAACTGAGTTCATCGGCCTGCAGTTTGATTTTCCCGCTTTCATAGTCGGCTATGAATCCTACCATTAATCCGTTGGGATAAGGCCAGGGCTGGCTGCCGAAATAAGTGATGTTTTTTACCTTCAGTCTCGTTTCTTCCATAACTTCCCGTTCTACGCATTGTTCCAACGTTTTGCCCGTTTCGAGAAAGCCGGCTACCAACCCGTGGAACGTGCTGCGGAAGTTGCGTGTATGCACCAGCAATATTTCTTTGCCTTTCCGTATCAGCACGAATGATAGCCGTAGAAACGGGAGGATACTTCTATGCTTTTCGTAAAACTGTATACAGAAACAGTTCCGAACCTTTTTTAATATTTCTACAAGGTTATTACAGCGATGCGCTATACTTTATCAGCGCATAGCCGCCTACTACCTGCATTGCCATTCCCGGTAGCCCGATACGGAAATCCTGTACGGCTTAGAAGAAGCTACCCACCATAGCCCATTCGCCCAGAGTACCTGCTACCTGATAGAACAGTACAACGGCCAATAGGATAGGCAGAGAGATACGGTTGAAACGATGTGCTGCCCAGCCGGCTGCTGCTGCCAGTAATACGGACTTCAACAGAATGGCGGGAAGCACTGCCGGAAGAGGCATCCCGAACAGCAGTGAATTGATTATCGGAGAAAGGATCGCAGTCAGCAATCCTACCTTCCAGCCGAATTTGTATGCACCGATTAAGGTGAAGAAATAGATGGGCAACCATGTGATACCGCCTTGCGGTATAAGGTGGAAAAGCTGGGGCAGTGCCATATTGCCTGCAATGAACAATGCGGCCATTAAGTAAGTTCTTGCATTGCTGTAATCCAGCGAATAGAGTTTTACAGTTTTTGTTTCCATGTTCTTATCGTTTATAAAATAATCTTATTCATTTATCGGGTAAATTGTATTGGTCTGTCGGATAATCTTTATCGGCTAATCAAACAATCTGTTTTATACTCACAAAGTTATAACTATTATTTCAAACCAATACGGTCTTGACAACAGTAATGCCTGATTTTGTCAGAAATTGATATTCACTCCGCCCATAACGGTTGCCTTAGGCATCGGAAAGCCGTCGTTTATTTCGTAACGTTGCGCCAGCAGGTTTTCCCCTCGTACAAAGACATCGGCATAGCGGCATACACGATAATTGGCACGCAGGTTCCAGAGAACAAAACTTTCTTTCTTCTCCTTGCCTTTGCTTACGTTGGTATAGAGGTCTTTTATATATTGCACTCCGGTTGACACTCCCCAGCGGTCTCGCGTAAAGTCAACGCCTGCATAGAGTTTATGTCCGGGAGCGGCAATCACCGGATTCTCCATGTGCAGCCAACTGTAATTGGCATTTGCCTGCTAGTGCGGGGTAATGCGGTAACCGATATTGGCTTCAATGCCCCGGTTTTCAATCTTGCCGGTATTTACGTTCTTGGGCTTGCCGTCCGTAGGAACGGTCATAATCATATTGTCGCCGTCAATGTAGTAGAGATTTATGCCGTAAGACAAAGTGCCGTCCAACACCCGTTGCGAGAAAGACAACTCGTAGCTCATCAGGCTTTCCGCCATTAAATCCGGGTTCTGTGGCGGAAACATGTACATCTCACGGATGGTGGGGTTACGGAATCCCTTGCTCACCATTGCTTTCACTTCCGTCTGTCGGGGCAAGTGGAACGAAAGGCCGCCCTGCGGAATCCATTCCGTGCCTATGTGCGAATGGTGGTCTACACGGATGCCCGCATCCAGAGAGAGCCATTCGCCGAGGTCCTGACGGAAGTCGACATATCCGGCAAATTCATCCATTTGCTTGTCTACACCCGGAACACGTTCGCCGGTAGACACCATGCGGTTCCATGATTCGCCGCCGAAGTGCTGATAGTCGAAACCCGTGGTCAGACGGTTGCCGGCGAAAAGCGTTGCGCTCTGATACCACGACACGCCCAGCATGCGGTCTTTGGAGTTGAAGTGGGATTCCTGCGGCGTACCGCCGGGATGATAGCCGTCATTGATTTTATGGCGTCCCCAGTTATAGAAGAAACTCAAGGCGCCGGAGCTCTTTTCATAATGGTTTTCGAGAGCGAGCGAAGTCATGCCGCGCGTGATGCGGGAGTCATTGTCTATGTACGGATTACCGGCTTCGCCCGGATTGGAGGCCTTGAACTGCGTGATGTTTACATCGCCCCACAGTTTCCAGGAATCGTTGAAGTCATATCCCAGCTTGGTATAGCCGCCGTATTGCTCAAACTCCATATTGTCGCGATGCCCGTCGGTACGGTTGTAAGAGCCGGTGACAACGCTGCTGAAACGCCCTTTCCTGATGCGGTTGGAAACTTCCGTCTGCAATGTGTTGTAGGAGCCGTAGCCGATTTGCGCATGGGTCTTAACCCCGTCTTCCTGCATCTTGCGGGTTACGATATTGATAACGCCACCCATGGCGTTGGAACCATACAGCACCGAGGCAGGGCCGCGAAGCACTTCCACCTGGTCGGTCAGCATGGTCTGATAGGCATCGGCAATGGGATGTCCCATTAATCCCATATATTGGGGATGGCCGTCAATCAGCACCAGCAAACCAGCCGTAGGGCTGCCGCCGATGCCGCGCAGGTTCATTCCGCCTGCTGCTCCCGTGGACACGCCGTATCCCATGATGCCGCGGCTTGTAGCGAACAGTCCGGGCACTTGCTCTGTCAGTGCAGGTAGTACGGATGGTTGGAAACGTCGCTCCAACACCTTGCGGTTCACTACGGAGATGGTCATCGGCAGATGCCGTATATCCGTTTCGTTTCTTGTTCCGGTTACTACCACTTCATCTATAGTCAGGTTCCGGGCAATGCGCGCGCTGTCCTTTGCAGCCTGCGCAAATCCCGCCATTGTCCAAAGGCCGGCTATCGAAAGGAGTAATATGTTTTTTTTCTTCATTCGTATCGCTTTCTTCATTATTTGCTCCGCCAAAGATAGGGCGTATTTTCTTTTTCCGTTTGTATTATAATCTCTCTTGTTTGAGATTTTCTACAAACTGGTCTATTTCCTGTAACTTTTGGGGTATATCGATGCTTTGAGGACAGTGCGGGTTGCATTGGTCGCATCCTGTACAATGGCTTGCCTGGCGGAGCTTCGGTACGCTGCGGTCATAACCGATGAGGAAGGCGCGGCGGGCTTCGCGATAGTGCTCATCCCGGCTGCTTTTGGGTATATTGCCCTCGTTGACGCAGCGGTTGTAATGCAGCAGAATGGCGGGAATGTCCAGTCCATAGGGACAAGGCATGCAATACTTGCAGTCGTTGCACGGGATGATAGGATAGGTAAGCATTACCTGCGCCGTATCTTCCAGCAGAGCCAGTTCTTCTTCCGTGCAAAGGTCGAGGGGGGAATAGGTGCGGAGATTGTCCTGCAGATGTTCCATATACGTCATGCCGCTCAGTACCGTCAGTACCTTGGGGAAGCTCCCGGCAAAGCGGAATGCCCAGGAAGCTACACTCTCTTGCGGGCGATGCTGTTTCAGGCGTGCCACCAAGTGGTCGTTCAGTCTGGATAGCCGTCCTCCCAGCAGCGGTTCCATGATAATGGCGGGTATGTCGCGTTTAACGAGTTCGCCATACAGATATTCGGCATTGACATTATTGCCCGAAGCATGCCGCCAGTCGGCATAGTTGAGTTGGATTTGCACGAAATCCCAGTGTATGCGGTCGTGCATGGCCAGTATTTCATCAAACACCTCCGTTGTTCCGTGAAACGAAAACCCCAGGTTCCGGATACGCCCGGCCTTGCGTTCTTCCATCAGAAAATCAATCATACCGTTGTCGATGTACCGTGCCCGGAATGTCTTGATGCCGCCATTGCCGACGGAGTGCAACAGATAATAATCGATGTAGTCCACTTGCAGGTCCTCGAACGATTTCCGATACATGGCAATTGAATTCTCGCGGGTGTAATTGGAAAAGTTGGACAGTTTGGTGGCTATCAGGAACTTTTCACGCGGATGGCGTTTCAGTGCTATTCCCGTTGACTTCTCCGACCAACCCTGCACATACACGGGCGATGTGTCGAAATAGTTCACGTCGTGGGCGATGGCATAGTCAATCAGTTCGTTGACGGCTTCCTGGTCTATCTCATCTCCGTTTCCGTCAGCACGCTTCCGGGTAGGCCAGCGCATGCAGCCGTAGCCCAATAAGGATACCCGGTCGCCCGTGGTGGGATTGGTACGGTACACCATCTTATCGGTAGGAATTTCACCCAAAGCGGCCGATTCGCTGTCCGAACGGTTGTTCTTGTCGGAGCAGCCATACAGTGCGGCTGCCGATGCAAACGTCCCTGCGCCGGCAAGCTTGAAGAAGTCCCGGCGGTTTATCTTGCTGTTATTCTTATTATTATTATTCTCTTCCATAGTTACTCGTATTTATTCTTCTCGATGCTGTCTGTTGTCCAGAACGTATCGAAGATTTTCCTTTATCGTTTTGTCATCTGATTCTCACACCGTTCTGTGCATGATATGTCCTTCCACATAGATTGCGCTGAACGGGCGTGCCGGACACAGGTTCTCACATGCGCCGCAGCCGATGCAGCGTTCGGTATTGACAACGGGTATTTTGGGGGATTGCGGATTTCCGGAGTCCGAAGCCACCATTTGTATGGCGCCGACCGGGCAGTGGCGGGCGCAGTTGCCGCACTCCACCTTATTGGTGATGCAGATGCAATTCTCCTTTATCCATACGGCATGACCTATCTGGATGGCCGATTTGTCGGCTTTCGTTATCGGCCGGATAGCACCTGCCGGACAAACTTCCGAACACTTGGTACATTCGGGACGGCAGTAGCCGCGCTCGTAGGACATTTCCGGCTGCATCAGCCGTGTCAGGTCGGAAGAGGGGCGCAGCACCTGGTTGGGACACACCGCAACGCATAGCTGGCAAGCCGTACAGTGTTGTGCAAAGTTGCGTGCGCTCAACGACCCCGGAGGAGTAATGGCGGCGGCACGTGCGGGTATCTTCTTGTCTTCGATGACGGCCAGTCCGCCGTCTACTTTCTTCTCTTGCGCCTTTAGAGCGGCGGTAGTGGCCAATACTGCCGTTGCCGAGAGGAATGCGCGCCGGGTATCATCTGCCGGTCCGGTAGAAGTTGTTGTACATTGAGTCTGATTCCGGGCGGATATTTTCGCAGCATCCGCTTTATGACGGCGGTGGGTGTAGGTGATGGCTCCTTGTCTGCATTTATCTAGGCAGTCCATGCATGCCACGCAACGGCTGTAATCAATTTCGTGGGTTTTGGAGTTGATGCACGATGCCTTGCAGTTGCGTGCGCAAAGTCCGCAGCCGTTGCACTTCTCGGTATCTATGACCGGTTTGAAAAGAGAATACCCGGACAGGAAACCGAGCACCGTACCTACCGGACAAATCGTGTTGCAGTACGTACGTCCGCCTCGCCATGCCAATATGATGAGCACGACAAAAGTAAGGGCCGCAATGATGAAGGTAGGCAGGCTTTTCATCCATACCTCTGTTTCATAGAAAGCGTAGCTGTCCGCCCGTTCCGCCAGATATGCCAGCAGATTATTGCCCCACTGATAGACGGGAGCGAAGAGACTGGAAGCGATGCGCCCGTAAGAGCTATACGGTTCGAGCAGCGAAGCAACCGCATGAAAGCGCACGCCTGCAACGAGGGTCACGGCAAACACTGCCAACATTCCGTAACGCAGCCATTTCCTGGCGGGAGAATAGCGGAAACGGTTTTTCTTCCGCTTGCCTGCAAACCGGGAAATGACATCCTGAAATACGCCGAGCGGGCAGATAACGGAGCAATAGACGCGTCCGAACAGCAGGGTCAATGCAACAAGTAGCAGTACCACGCCTGCATTCAGTGCGAGCAGTGCGGGGAGGAACTGTATTTTCGCCATCCAGCCCATCCAGCCGTGCAGCGTTCCGGTGAAATCGAGAAACAGGAACGTGACGAGTGCAAAGAATACAATTGCAAGTGTCAGTCTGATAGTACGTAACATAGTCATAATAGTTTTATCATTGCAAAAATAAGGAGTTTATAATTAGTTTGTGTATATGGATTACGTTTGTTTTTACCGATTTTACAGAAAAAAGCTTATTTCTTGTTCAATTCCTGTTTCTTTCAGAAAATCCCGGTCGTGTGAGACTGCAAGTACGGTACCTTGATAGTTACGTATCGTAGCTGTGATGATTTCAATACTTTCGATGTCCAGATTATTGGTGGGCTCGTCCAGAATAAACAGGTCGGGAGTGTTATCGGCAATCATCAGACAGCAGAAGGCAAGACGCATTTTCTCACCGCCGCTTAATTTGCTGCAAGGCTTGTTCCAGACGTCCTGCGGGAAAAGGTAACGGTTTAAGATGGTCTTTGTTTCATGCTCCGGCAGATGCCGCAGATTGAAGGCTTCCGCTTGTTCCGAAACGGTATATTCATTTTGGATAAGGGAGTACTCCTGATCCAGATAAATATAGGTAAAGTCTGCACGCTCTATCGTTCCGCCGGTCGGTGTCAGTTCGCCGGTAATCAGTTTCAGCAGGGTTGTTTTGCCGCTGCCGTTATCACCTTTAATGCAGAACCGGTTGCCGCTGCGTAGCTGAAAGCTGAGCGGAACCGTCCAAAGGTTTGTGTTGCTGTCCGGATAATGAAAGTTGATATTCTGTGCCGTGACGAGTATTTTGCCTATATGCAATGCCGAAGCATTGAAGTCGGTTTTCAGCTTGTTTGTTTGCGGCAGGGAGCCTTTCAGGTTTGTTATTTCCTGTTGAATCTTGTCCGTTTTTTCGGCATGGACATTGCTGAGTTTGCTACTGCTGTTTTCGGCATGATTCTTCAGACCGCCTAACAGAATACGCGGAATACCTTTCTTTATGGAAGCCTTTTCGCCTCGTGTGTTTTGTCTGGCTTTCCGTTCTTCCATTTCACGGGCGGTCTTGCGGGCGAGGCGCAAGGCCTTTTCTTTTTCTTCCAACTGCTGTTGCAGGGCATTGCGGTGCACTTCCTTCTGTTCTTTGTAGAAGTCGTAATTGCCGCCGTAGCAAGCCAGTCCGTTGCGGGAGAGTTCGCAAATGGCGGGGAACAGATTTAGCAGAGTACGGTCGTGACTGATAACGAGCACCGTAGCCGAAGTGCGGTGTACGAAATCATACAGACGTTTCCGCCCGGCAGTATCCAGATGATTGGTCGGTTCGTCCAGCAGTAGGGTGTCCGGTTCTTTCAGTTCCATGCCGGCAAGGAACAGGCGTGTTTTCTCTCCGCCGCTAAGCCCCTCTAACGGGCGTAAAAGAGAGATACCGTTCAAATGCCAGGCGTGGAGAACGGCTTGGGTACGCTCTTCGATATTCCAGTCGTTGTCGAGCCGGGCAAAGTGTTCTTCCGCTGTATCACCGTTCAGAATGGCATGGAGTGCAGTTAGCTTACGGTCTATGCCTAATACCTGCGCAACCGTCCGGTCGTCATATTGTCCGAAATGCTGGGGCACATAGTAAAGATGTCCGGAACAATGTACACTACCGGTGCCCGGCGATGCTTCTCCCGCAAGGATACGCATCAGGGTGGACTTTCCGCAACCGTTATTGCCTGTCAGCGCGGTCTTTTCTCCGGAATTGATAATCAGATTGAGGTTGGAAAACAAAACTTCCTTATCGGTATGGGTATAGCTAAGGTCTTTAATAATGATACTCATAAATTTACTGTGTTTAGGGTAGATAACATAGGTGTCTGTACGACACACTTTCAACTCTTGTAAGGCTGTGGGGAACAGACAAACACAGTAAAGGCTAAACATTTTCCTTTTGAGTGATGCTCAGCGTTCTGATATGAAAAGCATATATAAAGCGATGTTTACCGAAATGTGCTGTCTTTATTTGGATATTCTCATTGGTGGTGGTATTTGTTGGTTAGCAGTTGCAAAGGTAGGTATTTGTTTTATAACATGGAAGACGCATCGAACGAAAGCGGCAGCAATGCGCCCACACTTCTCAATTCATAAATGCCTTTTTCGCCGGACAGCAGTATGCGCATGGGACGTTTGAAACGTTTTTCCGTTTCGAGCATCACCTGCCGGCAGGCGCCGCACGGGGGAATCGGTTCTTCCAGGAACTCGCCGCGTTCGTTGCGGGCGGCTATGGCAAGTGTCTCCACAGCCTGGTCGGGATATTGGGAGTTGGCATAGAACAAAGTGGTGCGTTCCGCGCAAAGCCCCGACGGATAAGCTGCATTCTCCTGATTGGTTCCGGTAACGATGATATTGTTTGCCAGCCGGGCGGCCGCGCCCACCGAGAAGTGCGAATAGGGGGCATAACTGCGGTAAGTTGCCTGCCGGGCGGCATCCAGAAGCTCGCGGTCGGCGGCATTCAGCTCTTCGTATTCGTATATCTTGATGGCAATCTGTATGTTCAGGTCCTTCATAGAATAATGGTTTATTGTAATTAATGTTACAAAGATAGGAAAGAGATTGGTTTTTTCAATTCTTTTGCAGACTTTTGTGTCAAATTCAACACTCGAAGCATGAAACCTATATTCAGACTGACTGCTATCATAGCACTTCTCCTTATTTGCGTGGCTGTGCAGGCACAACGCAGAAATTCCCGTTACAACGAATATATCAAACAATATGCCCCGCTTGCCGTGGAGCAGATGAAGGAACATAAGATACCCGCCAGCATCACACTGGCACAAGGCCTGCTGGAGAGCGGTGCGGGACAAAGCGCACTGGCACGCAAGAGCAACAACCACTTCGGCATAAAGTGCCATAGCGACTGGCGCGGGCGGAGAGTGTACCACGACGACGATGCCAAAGGAGAGTGCTTCCGCGCCTATCGCCACCCGAAGGACTCCTACGAGGACCACTCGCTCTTCCTGAAACGCGGCGCACGCTATGCTTTCCTGTTTAAGTTGAAGATTACCGACTACAAAGGCTGGGCGCGCGGCCTGAAAAAAGCGGGATACGCCACAGACCCTTCCTATGCCAACCGCCTGATAACCATTATTGAGGACTACGACCTGTATAAGTACGACAGCCGCGGCATGAGCAAGCGCGAGGCCCGCAAGTGGGAGAAAGAACTGAAGAAGAAACCCTGGCTTGCCAACCCGCATCAGGTGTATATTGCCAACGACATTGCCTACGTTGTGGCCCGCGACGGCGATACTTTCCAGTTCCTGGGCAAAGAGTTCGACATCAGTTGGCGCAAACTGGTGAAGTATAACGACCTGCATAAAGAGTACACCTTAGAGGCAGGCGACATCATCTATCTGAAAGACAAGCGTAAGAAAGCCGCCAAACCTCATACCGTTTATATTGTAAAAGACGGCGATTCCATGCACTCCATTTCGCAGAAGTACGGCATCCGTCTGAAGAATCTGTATAAGATGAACCGCAAGGATGCGGAATATGTGCCCGAAGTAGGGGACAGACTGCGCCTGAGATAACGTTCAGGGAATATTATCGTAAGTGCTTGATAGTCATAAGAAAGGATGTACCGGGAAATACCTCGGCTTGGTACGCGGAGTACCAACCGTTGGTATCTCTCGTACCACAGTGCGGTATTCGTAGTACCACAGTGTGGTACATGCCGTACCAAAGAGTGGTATGACAAGTACCAACGCGTGGCATTACAAATACCAAAGGGGGAAACGGACGCTGAGGTGAGGAGTTTTCCCCGTTATCCCCTGTCGTTTATATTTCTTCCGCCGTACCATTGTGCTTTCTCTTCCGTCTGTTTCTTCTTTTCGTACAGTGCCGCTATCCGAAAATGTACAGAGTGTCCGAAAACGGACACTCTTCTTTTTGCCTTAACGCTTGTTTTCAATGATTTATGTTTTTGGCACGGATTTGGCAAGTATAAGGGCGAAGAATCGCAGGCTGTCCGTTTACGCAACAGGACGGCAGCAACGTAAAACGGTAAATAAAGACAGAAAATATGGATAGAGAGATTCCGAAAGAAGTTCGTAACAAAGAGCGTAACAAGAAAATCATTCGCTATGGCGGCATGGGCGCTGCGGGTATCGTCGTTATCAGTGTGCTCATCTCATTGATGCGCACGGGAGTGAAGGAGAAGGACATCGTATTCTCCCAGGTAAGTACAGGCACGATTGAAGTCAGCGTAAGCGCTTCCGGCAAGGTGGTTCCTGCCTTTGAGGAGATTATCAACTCGCCCATCAACACCCGTATTCTGGAAGTATATAAGAAAGGTGGCGACAGCGTGGATATAGGCACGCCCATCCTGAAGTTGGACTTACAGAGCGCCGAAACCGACTACAAGCAGAAACTCGATGAGGAGCAGATGCGCAGCTACAAGCTGAAGCAGCTCAAGCTTGAGAATATGACCAAGCTGAACGACCTGGAGATGAAGATAAAAGTCTCTGCCATGCAACTGAACCGCAAAAAGGTGGAGTTGCGCAACGAGCAATATCTCGACAGCCTCGGTTCGGGCACTACCGACAAAGTGCGTCAGGCAGAGTTGAGTTATAACGTGGCGGAGTTGGAATACGAACAGTTGAAGCAGCAGTACGCCAATGAGAAGGAAGTGCTGGATGCCGAATATCAGGTACAGGAGCTGGACTTCAGCATCTTCAGAAAAACGCTTGCCGAAACGAAACGCACGCTGGACGATGCGCAGGTCCGCTCGCCCCGCAAGGCAATCCTCACTTACATAAACAACCAGATCGGCGCGCAGGTGGCGGAAGGTTCGCAGATTGCCGTCATCTCCGATTTGAGCCACTTCAAGGTAGAGGGCGAGATAGCCGACACGTACGGCGACCGTGTTGCCGCCGGCGGCAAGGCGATAGTCAAGATAGGCAGCGAGAAGCTGGAAGGTACGGTGAGCAGCGTCACTCCGTTGTCCAAGAATGGTGTTATTTCCTTCACCGTACAGTTGAACGAGGACAACAACCGCCGTCTGCGCTCCGGCCTGAAGACGGACGTGTATGTGATGAACGCCGTGAAAGAGGATGTGATGCGCATAGCCAACGCCTCTTACTACGTGGGTCGCGGGGAGTACGAACTGTTTGTACGCAATTCCGACAAGGAGATTGTGAAACGCAAAGTGCAGTTGGGCGATTCCAACTTTGAGTTTGTGGAAGTTATTGGCGGCTTGCAACCGGGCGATGAGGTGGTGGTGAGCGACATGAGCCAATATAAGAACAAGAATAAGCTGAAACTGAAATAACAATTAAATACCTACCATTATGATTAAGTTAACTGGCATCAACAAGATTTATCGTACCAACGAGATTGAAACCGTAGCGTTGGAGAATGTGAACCTCGAAGTGAACAAGGGGGAATTTCTCAGTATCATGGGACCTTCCGGTTGCGGTAAATCTACTTTGCTGAATATTATGGGTTTGCTGGACGCACCTACCAGCGGCACGATTGAAATAGCCGGTACCAAGGTGGACGGCATGAAGGACAAGGAACTGGCGGCTTTCCGTAACCGGAAGCTGGGCTTTGTGTTCCAGTCTTTCCATTTGATTAACTCGCTGAATGTGCTGGACAACGTGGAGCTGCCTTTGCTGTACAGAAAGGTATCGTCCAAAGAACGTCGCCGCCTGGCAGAGGAAGTGTTGCAGAAAGTAGGCCTGAGCCACCGTATGCGCCACATGCCTACACAGCTCTCCGGCGGTCAGTGCCAGCGTGTTGCCATCGCACGCGCCATTATCGGCAATCCGGAGATAATCCTTGCCGATGAGCCTACCGGTAACCTGGACTCCAAAATGGGAGCGGAAGTGATGGAGCTGCTGCATCGACTGAACAAGGAAGACGGGCGCACCATCGTAATGGTAACCCACAATGAAGAGCAAGCCAGACAGACCTCAAGGACAATCCGCTTCTTCGACGGCCGTCAAGTAGAATAACCCCCATAATCCATAACTTATAACTCATAACTCAAAAATGCAGACCATTCGCCAAGCTTTTATACTTTTACGGCAGAACCCGTTGCTGAGTACCATATTCATATTGGGTACGGCATTTGCCATTACCATGATTATGGCGATTGTGATTACCTGGCAGATGAAATATGCCGACATCGAGCCGGAAGTGAACCGTAACCGCTCTCTCTACATAAGCAAGATGCATTTGCAGGGTAAGGAAAACAAGAACTGGAATAATTATACAGCCTGTTCGCCGGCTTTCATGAAGAACTGTGTGCAGCCGTTGCCCGAAGTAGAGGCCTGTACGGCATTTGTTCCGGCAACGGTCGCCCTGGTTTCCATGCCCGACGGCACTAATGCGGTGAAAGTGGATGCTATGGAAACCGACCCGGGATTCTGGAAAGTGTTCCGGATGCAGTTTGTCGCAGGACGGGGATTCGACGATTCCGACCGGGGCGGTGATGTGTCCGCCATTGTCGTGGCTGCTTCTGTGGCGCGGAAACTGTTCGGCACTACGGATGCAGTAGGCAAGACGGTGCTGCTGAACCGTAACGAAGCGCGTATCTGCGGGGTGGTAAAGGATGTTTCGGTCATTGCGAAGGATGCTTATGCGCAAGTGTGGCGCATGTATCCCGCCAAGTTGCAGGATGCCACTTCCATCTGGAGTTATGCCCAATCGCATACGGTGGTGGCGCTGGCACGTTCTTCCGAAGATATTCCGGCCATCAGGCAGGGAATAGCGAAGCGGGTGAAAGACATCAATGCCGTACAGGCCGAAACGCTGATGGACATTATGGAACAGCCCGATGAAATCGTGACGCATGTCAACCATGTGTGGGCCAACGTGGGGCCGGATTTGCGGATGTTGTACATACAGTACGCTCTGGCATTGCTCATTGTTCTTTTAGTGCCGTCGCTCAATCTGTGCGGCCTGAGCAACAGCCGTATGCAGCAGCGCATCAGCGAACTGGGCGTGCGTAAGGCATTCGGAGCGACGCGCGGCGTACTCATAAGGCAGATCTTGAATGAAAACCTCGTACTGACTCTGATTGGCGGAGCGGTGGGGCTGGTGTTCAGCTATCTGGCCGTGTACGGCATGCGTACGTGGCTGTTCACCAACAATCAGAACACCGGCACTTCCGGCGAGTTCGACCTGAGCATGTCGGTACTGTTCAGCCCTACGGTGTTCTGTCTGGCATTCCTTTTCTGTCTGGTCATCAACCTGCTGAGCGCAGGCCTGCCTACATGGCTTGCCGCACGGCACACAATTGTGGATTCTTTGAACGATAAATAAAGCGAGATTGATTATGAAATTCATAGTACATAACTTACGTATGATTCGGGCGCGTCTCCGCAGTAACGGATGGGTGCTTGCAGAATTGTTTCTGGTATTTATCGTGATGTGGTTTCTCTGCGATTCGCTGGGATGCCTGAAGTATACGTTCTATCGCCCGTTGGGCTATAACATAGACCATGTGTACCAGCTTTCAATGATTAAGGGCGGTGAAAGCCGGGACAGCAGCATGACGAGTGCGGACAAATACCTGGGCATCCTGCAGAAGCTCGAAAGGGAGCCTGCGGTTGAAGTGGCCGCCCTGTCGTATTGGAGCCTGCCGATGAGCGGCAATAATTCCTATAACTCGCTGGCTGTGCAGGATACCATCGGTTGTGCGGTGCGTATAATAAACGCTACCGGAGGATATACGCGGGTATTTCGCATGAAGGAAGATGCCGGACGTCCGTTTGCGGCAATGCCTGTGGGGAATGATGTCACGTCCGGCAATTATGTGATGCTGAGCGAGGGTACGGCCGACTATTATAAGGAAAGGGTGCCCGGCTTCTCTTTGGATACTCCCTTGAGCTGGTACGGAGATACCGCGAATGTGGTAACGCAGTGCGGCATGATCGGCAGTTTCCGTTCCTATCGCTATGGGGCCGATGCAAAGTGGGCTTTCCGGAGAATTGACGAGAATGTGATACGGACCGAATTGCGGGATGATGGAGCGCAGATTGTTTTCCGCGTGAAGGAAAACATGGACTCTCCCGATTACCGGAGCAAATTTCTGAAAGAAATAGCCCCGCACCTGGACACCGACAATATGTTCATAGCCGACGTTGTGCCTTATACGGAGCAGCAATATCAGTTTGAAGTGATGAAAGGCGATGTGGACAAGGTGAATACGCAAACGGTTGTGGTGGTATTCCTGTTGGTGAATGTGTTCCTGGGGCTGATAGGCACTTTCTGGTTCCGCACCCGTAGGCGCCGCAATGAAATAGCTTTGCGGCTTGCCATGGGCAGCACGAAGAAGCAGATATTCTGCCTGCTCATGGGGGAGGGATTGCTGTTGCTGACTCTTGTTACGCTGCCCGCCATGATTGTCTGTTATAACGTGGGCATTGCCGAATTTACAATGGGACATACGGAACTGATTACCACCTGGCCGGTGAAATGGAGCTTCCTGCGTTTTCTGCTGGGCTCGTTGGGTGCATGGCTGCTGATAGCACTGATGGTGGTGATTGGAATATGGTTTCCGGCACGGCAGGCTATCAAGATACAGCCGGCAGAGGCGTTGCACGAAGAATAGAATGTGAAACAAAATAAAAAAGAAGAAATATGAGAACTGATGTAGCAGGTGTTATCATTGCATTGGTATTGGCCTTTGCAGGTATGCTGAGTGTTTGTGCACAAGATGCAAAAGTAAGTGAAGTACGTAAGGTGGATGCTTTCTCGTCCATTGAGATAACCTCTGTGGGGACAATTCATTTTACACAAAGTGACACTTATTCTTTCAGGATTGAAGGCAGGGAGAGGTACGTGAAGAATACGCAGACCACAGTGAAGGACGGCCGTCTGCTGATAGGTTTCAAGGACGGGAAAAACAAGCGCAGGAGCAATCAGAAGGATGGCGTGACTATCTGGATTTCGGCTCCCGACTTGAAGGAGGTGGAGTTTACCGGTGTAGGCGAATTCAAATGTGAGAAGCCCTTGAAGCTCGATGCCGTGTCATTCGAGATAAAAGGTGTGGGTGAAGTGAATGTCTCCGACTTGACGTGCAACGAGCTGAAAGTTGCCTTGCGTGGAGTAGGCAGCGCCGATATTCATGTAGCCTGCGACTATTTGTCTGCCAAAATGGGTGGTGTGGGTAGCGTCACTTTGAGCGGAACCGCCGGACGTGCGGATATTTCCAAAGGAGGCATAGGAGGAGTAAATACAGATAATTTGAAAATAGGCCGTTAAGATGATAAAGCAATACTTTGCACAAGCCTGGGCGCAGTTGCGGCAGCAGCCGATGATGAGCGCCGTCAGCATAGCCGGTACTGCGCTTGCCATATTCCTTATTATGCTGGTGGTAATGATGCAGCAGGTAAAGGTGGCTCCTTTTGCGCCCGAAAGCAATCGCGACCGCTTTCTGCACGTTAAGTCAATGAGCATCTCCAACTCGAATTGGGGAGACGGTACAAGCAACGGACCGATGAGTGTACAGACAGCCCGTGAATGTTTTCAATCGTTGAAGACGCCGGAAGCGGTCACTATCTATACCATTTTCCCCGTATCCACTCCGGTGTCTTTGCCGGGCAAACCGGCAGTCAGTGTGGATTTACGGCAGACGGACGACATCTTCTGGCACGTATTCGACTTTTCCTTTATCAATGGAAAGCCCTATGATAAAGCCGTGTTCGATGCCGGACAGCCGGTTGCCGTACTTACGGAGAGTGTAGCGCGCAGCCTCTTCGGAACGACTGATGTTGCAGGGCGTGAGTTTCTCCTCAGCCATGCGCCCTATCGCGTAGCCGGTGTCGTGAAGGATGTGTCTACACTGGCGGATTGTGCTTACGGACAGGTATGGGTTCCGTATACCTCAACGGGCATGGATAATGAAACGTGGAACGACCGGCACATGGGAATGATGAGTTGTACGATGCTGGCGCACAGTCGGAATGATTTTCCCGCTATCCGCCAGGAAGCAGAACGCCGTAAATCAGAGTATAATACGCTTATCGGAGAGAACGGCTGGAAGCTGATTTACCGTAACCGCCCTTACGACCAGGAAAAGAATGCCATCGCTTTCGGTGCCAATATCGAACCGGATGTGAATGCGGCGCGCCGTCAGCGGATTGTCATCTTCGTCATTCTGCTGATAGTGCCTGCCATCAATCTTTCGAGCATGACACAGAGCCGCTTGCGTCAGCGGGTATCGGAAATCGGAGTGCGCCGTGCTTTCGGCAGTACACGGATGGAGCTGATAGGGCAGATTGTGGCGGAGAATCTGGTAATGACTTTATTGGCGGGTGTTGTCGGTTTGCTGTTGAGCGTGGCCTTTGCATACGTGGGCAACACCTTGCTTTTTGCACAGGAATTCAGTCAGACTTTGAACCCGCCGGAAGTGGATGCTTCCATTCTGCTTCATGCTTCCACTTTTGGGTGGGCGTTGCTGTTCTGCTTTGTGCTGAATCTGATGAGCAGCGGTTTCCCGGCATGGAAGGCTTCCCGCATCGGGATAGTGAACGCATTGGGAGGACGGTTACACTAAACGCTTGTCGCTAACTATTAATTACGGAAAGAAATGACTAAGAAACTTTTAGTACAGATAAAGAATGAATGGCGCAATAACCTGTGGCTGGCGTTGGAATTGCTGGTTGTAAGCGTTGTGATGTGGTTTGTGGTGGACTATCTCTATACGCGTACGGCAACTTATCTGGAGCCGCGGGGCTTCGACATCAGCCATTGCTACCTTATCGAAATGGGAAAGCTTACCGATAAGAGTCCCGATTATATCCCGAACCAGACCGATGAGCAGGAAGATGCCGATATTCTTGAACTTGTGGACCGTCTGCGCCGTCGTCCGGAGATAGAGGCGGTGAGCCTTTCGCAAAACTCATATCCATATAATGGCAGTAACTCCACAGATCTGGTGCAGTACGATACGCTGATCTCCGGTAATTGGACGATACGCCGTTTGGTGACTCCCGATTTTGTGCGTGTGTTCCGTTATCAGGGCACACGTGGCGAGACGCCCGAGCAGCTTGCCGGGATGTTGGAAAAGGGAGAGTTCCTTGCTTCCGACAACCTTTACCGGAAGTACGGCCGTCCGCTGACGGAATTCGTAGGCAAGAGCTTCCGGCTTTTCGGCGATACGATACAAACCTACCGGTTGGGAGCGGCCTTGGAGAATGTACGTTACAATGATTTCGAGCAGGCCCGCGATTCGTATACCTTTCTTTATAAACTCGATTGGTATGATACGGGATTGGAACTCTGTGTCCGTGTCCGCGAAAATCAGGACCATGATTTCATCCAACGCCTGAAAGCGGACAGTGAGAAACAGTTCCGTATCGGCAATGTCTTTATCTCCGAAATACGTTCCTTTAAGGACATCCGCCGTAATTTCCAGCAGACATGGAGCAATGACCTGCGCAATTACGTAATGGGTATGGGATTTCTGTTGCTGAATATATTTCTGGGACTGCTCGGCACTTTCTGGTTCCGTACCCAGCAACGCCGTTCGGAGATTGCCTTGCATAAGGTGCATGGAGCATCGGACATGAGTATTTTCACCCGTCTGATAAGCGAGGGGCTGCTTTTGCTGTTGCTTGTCACGCCTGTTGCTTTGCTCATAGACTATAATCTGGCAAGCATGGAACTGAACTCCTGGCGCAACGGTACGACTTTGGAGTGGGAGCGCCTATTGCTTTGCGCTGCCATCAGCTTCCTGCTGATAGGATTGATGATTGCGATTGGTATAGGCATTCCGGCACGCAGGGCGATGAAGGTACAACCGGCAGAGGCTTTGCATGATGAATGATTTTAGGAAGTTAAACGAATAACGGAATATGATACGTCTTTACTTTCAGCAAGCGCTATATCACTTGCGCGAGAATCCCATCATAACATGGGTTTCCGTACTGGGTACGGCATTGGCCATCTGTATGATTATGGTACTTGTCATCACTTTTCAGGTGCGGCTCGTGGACTGCGAGCCTGAGGTGAACCGCAGCCGTTCGCTGTATGTGTCTGCCATGTCCGTCAAGAACAAGGGCGGAAGCGACGGCGATTCATCCAACGCCCGCATGTCGGTGCGTACGGGGCGCGAGTGCTTTAAGAGTCTCACTACGGCGGAGGCGGTAACGTTGGTTTCCTTGCCCGAAAAGGTACGTGTGTCCCTGCCGGCAGGCAACAAGGTCACGGCCGACATGGTGCAGACGGACGACGCCTTCTGGCATATCTTCCGGTTCCGCTTTCTCAGCGGCAAGGCGTTTACCAAGGCCGACAGCGATGCCGGAGTGCCATGCGCCGTGTTGAGCGCTGCGGTGGCGCGCCGCCTGTTCGGCACGACGGACGTTGCGGGAAAGACGGTACAGTTGAACTATGTGGAATACCGTATATCCGGTGTGGTGACGGATGTGTCCGTACTGGCCACTTCCGCCTATGCGCAGGTGTGGGTTCCCTATACGTCCACAGACATTGCCCGGCTGACGTGGTGGGAGGAGACCATGGGGCAGATGAGGGCGGTTATCCTTGCGCGCTCCGCAGCCGATTTCCCGGCTATCCGTGAGGAGGCGGAGCAACTCCGCCGTAAGTATAACGACAGTCTGCGCGACTCGGAAGTGTTCTATCGCGGGCAACCCGATGAACAGTTTGCCAACCTTTACCGCAAGTGGAGCGAAACGCCCGATACCAAAGCCATTATCCTGCGCTATATGCTCGTTATCGCCATCCTGTTGCTTGTGCCTGCCATCAACCTGAGCAGCATGACGCTCTCCCGTATGCGCAGACGTATGGCGGAGATAGGCGTGCGCAAGGCTTTTGGGGCTACGGGTGGCGAACTGATACGCCAGATATTCTTTGAGAACCTGTTGCTGACATTGTTTGCCGGCGTGTTGGGACTTGCGCTGAGTTACGCCGCCACCTTCCTGCTGAACGGTTTCCTTTTCAACAACAGCACCAATGCCTACCTCAGCGGGGAAACCGCCCTGACACCGGGCATGCTGCTTTCGCCCTGGGCATTCCTTGCTGCTTTCGGTTTCTGTTTGCTGATGAACATCCTTTCGGCAGGCATACCGGCATGGAGGGCTTCGAGAATGAATATAACGGATGCGATTAATCAAAGGTAAACGATGGTTATGAAAACGATATTGAAACAAATAAAGAACGAGTGGAACAGCAATCTTTTTCTCTTTGTGGAGCTGCTGCTGGTCTTTGTCGTGCTGTGGTATATTGTGGACTGGACGCTTGTCACCGCACGGGTCTATCACGCTCCGATGGGATTCGATACGGAGCACTGCTACAACATCACCGTAAGCAAGCTGGGAGAGGACTCGCCTCTTTATAATCCGGAGCTGACCGCCGATGATGATATGGACGACTTGCTCCGGCTTACGGACAGGCTGCGCCACTGCCCCGGCGTAGAGGCCGTTGCCCTTTCGCAAAACTGCTTTCCGTACAATGAGGGCAGTAACGGTATTGATTTGGGTATTGACTCTGTGGCTGTCAATGTTCGTCTTCTTTGGGTGGAGGCGGACTTTTTCCGCGTGTTCCGTTATGCCTTTACGGAGGAAGCGGAGTTTGCCAAGGTAGAGGCTGCATTCCGCAATGACGAGCCGGTGGTATCTTCCAATCTCACCGAAGGACATCCGGAATTGGGAGGCAGTGCGTCCTTGCCAGGGCGGGAAGTCTTGCTGTTGAACTACGGTAAGGACGTTCGCCGTCGCATCGGTGCGGTGGGCACGCCCGTGCGTTGGTCGCATTTCCATACTCCGTCGCAGTGGGGCGGGGCTTTTGCAGCCCTTCCGCTCAATGCGAAGAGGTTACGGAATTTCGGCGATCCCCGTTATGTCACAGTCAGCCTGCGCGTTTCCGAAGATGCCGATAAGAACTTTGCCGAAAAGCTGATGAATGATGCCGACCGCCTTTATCAGGTAGGTAATCTGTATCTGCTGGACATTACACCTTTCAGCCATTTGCGCGAAATCTGCGAGCTGGAAGACATGAACGAATGGAAGACGCAGCTTTGCGTGCTCGGTTTCCTGCTGTTGAATATCTTCTTGGGCGTTATCGGCACGTTCTGGTTCCGTACGCAGCAACGCCGTAAAGAGGTTGCGCTGAGGCTGGCGCTGGGCAGTTCGCGCCGGGGGATTTTCTCCTGTCTCATGTACGAAGGGGTGTTGCTGCTTACGCTGGCGGCCGTACCGGCGGCTGTCATCGCTTTCAACATCGGTTATGCCGAACTGGTGGATGTGGGCAAGATGCCTTTCGATGCCGGACGCTTCCTGCCGGCTCTTGCCTTGACATGGCTGCTTATGGCGCTGATGATTGTTGCCGGAATCTGGTATCCTGCTTATGGAGCGATGAAAGTACACCCGGCAGAAGCATTGCATGATGAATAAAGTTTTTTAAGAAAAGATGTATATTCTCGATATAAGCTTGTATATTTGCGTAGTTATAAAGAAGTTTACGCAGACAAATCAAAACAAACGGAATGGGAAAACACTTTTTCTTAACATGTTCATTAGCTTTCTTATGCATGATATCGGGGACGCTTTCGGCTGCGGAAACCAATTATAATGTACTTTTCATACAATCATACACAAACAGCTCTTCCTGGCATAATAACCTTATTGCCGGTTTGCAGGACGGCTTGGAAGAGGGCGGTGTAAAAGCAAACGTGGTTATAGAGTATCTGAATGCCGATTTTTGGACGTTTGCTTCGGAGTGTGTCATCATGCGCCGCATATGCGAACGTGCCAGACAGCGGAAAACGGATTTGATTGTGACGTCCAGCGATGAGGCTTTCTTTACCTTGACTCACTGCGGCGATTCTTTGCCGTATCAGATACCGGTAGTTGTTTCGGGCATTAAATATCCTGACAGGAAGTTGTTCGACCGTATGCCGAATGTCTCGGGCTTCACTTCAGTAACGGATTTTAATGTGTTGCTTGAGGAAGCCATACGTTTGTTTCCTGCACGTAAGGAGATTGTCTGCCTGTCGGACAGCAGTTTTTTGAGTGCTAAGGGAGTGGAAGCGGTAGAAGAAGCCTGGGAGTCTTTTCATAAGAAACATCCCGAATACAGTTTTAAGGAACTGAATGTGCAGAGAAAGTCCCTCAACTCTCTCATAACGTCTATTTGTTACGATTATCATGCCCATAAGTACATTGTTATCGCCCCTAAGTGGATTCCTTTTCTTTCCCTGAAATTGAAAGCTCCTGTATTTGCCAATCAAAACCTGGCAATGACAAGCGGTGTTTTATGTGTTTATGATGTAGAACCGGCGGCAGATACTTATGCTGCGGGCATACAGGCGGCAAGTATTCTGAAGGGCCGGTCGCCTGCTTCATTCGGAATAGGAGACCTGGGCGGCAAGTTATTGTTCGACTACAAACAGTTGGACTTCTTCCATGTAGATGTGGATAGTGTTGAAAAACGGGGAATCGTTTTGAACATTCCTCTGATGGACCGCTATCAGGCCTGGTTTATTCTGTTCTATTCGGTGATAGTGGGTGCGTTGGCTTTTCTTGTAGTCTGGCTCTATCGGAGCAACCGGCGTGAATCGCGCAAGCGGATACATGCGCAGACCCGTCTGCTGATACAACACCGCCTGGTGGAACAGCGGGACGAATTCGATAAGATATTCTGTTCTATTCGCGACGGACTGGTTACGTATGATATGGATTTGAGAATCCATTTTGTGAACCGGGCTTTAGTGGAGATGCTGGGATTGCCTGCAGAAATGTATACGACACGTCCGTACGAAGGACAGGTTGCCGGTTCCATTCTCCATATTTACATGAATGGCGAGAATATCCTGCAGGCTCTGTTGAAACAGGTGATACAGGATAGGAAGCCTGTCATTATACCGGAAAAGGCATTCATGCAGGAGAATACCAAAGGTACTTATTTCCCTGTTTCGGGCGAGGTGGTTCCTATCTTTGCGAAAGACAAACTGACGGGTATGGCAATTGTCTGCCGTAATATATCCGAAGAAGAGATGCAGAAGCGTTTTTTCAATATGGCTATTGAGGAAAGTTCCATTTATCCGTGGCAGTACAACACACGGTTGAAATGCTTCCATTTTCCCGACGGACTGCTGCAACGTTTCAATTGCTACGACAATACGGACTATATCTCGAGAGAAGAACTGGATCGGATTGTTCATCCGGAAGACCTTTCCCGCACATGCAGGCATTTCGACAATATCATGCTGGGGCATGAGCCGAACTCGCGCATGAGTTTCCGGCTGCAAAACGCAGATGGCGGATATGAGTGGTGGGAGTTCCGGAGTACCGCTTATGAGGGGCTCACGGTAGATATACCTTATAGGGTATTGGGTGTATGCCAGAGTATCCAGCGTTATAAAGACACCGAAGAGGAACTTATCGCGGCCCGTGACCGTGCCTTGCAGGCTGACAGACTGAAATCGGCGTTCCTTGCCAACATGAGCCATGAGATACGTACTCCGTTGAATGCGATAGTCGGTTTCTCCGATTTGTTGAAAGACCTGCAAGCCTTTTCTTCGGAAGAAGTACAGCAGTTTGTCGAGACTATCAATATAAACTGCACGTTGTTGCTGGCTCTGATTAATGATATTCTGGACCTCTCGCGCATTGAATCGGGCACAATGGATTTTCAGTTCTCTTCTTACAATCTTACGTTTATCATGCAGGAAGTTTACGACTCCCAGAGGCTGAGCATGCCGCAGGGAGTGGAATTATGCACCGATTTTCCGGAAGGGGCCGACAAGTATATCACTACCGATGCCGTACGCTTGAAGCAGGTTTTGAATAATCTGATTAACAATGCCAAGAAGTTTACCGTGCAAGGGAGCATCACTTTAGGATATAGAGTGGATGAATCCGGATATACAACCGTCTTTGTGGAAGATACCGGAGCGGGTATATCCGATGAAGACCAGAAGCATATCTTCGAGCGTTTCTATAAGGCGGACAGCTTTACGCAAGGGGCCGGTTTAGGGTTGAGTATCTGCCAGACAATTGTGGAACGTATACACGGAACCATTACGGTGACTTCAAAGCCGGGCAGAGGAACCCGCTTTGAAGTCCGCATGAGTGATGATGTAATATGATTGCCGGTCGGTTTTAGAGTTTATTCTATCCTTTTGCATCCGTTGGATTGCAGGAACTCGTCGAGCATCAGTTCGTAGTTGCCATGCAGCATGATGTGATGGTTACCCAACGGGTTTCTCAGGAAATATTCCGCCGGGGCGTTCATCTTGATACGTACCTGCGTGCGGCACATATTGATGTAGTTGGTGTTTTCGGTCAGTGTACCCGTGCCGAGGTAATATTCGTCCAGACATTCTCCGCCGCATTTCACGATTGTCACGTCTCCGGTAGGCAGTATTCCCTGTATGCCGATGCCGCTTTCCGTTTCAAAGTGGTTGCGGATGATGAACTGCTCTGTCTGTGCGATGCCGATGGTGCAATGCGCCAGTATGATTTCGTTGGTGCGTGCATTAATCATGGAAGGATTGGCCATGAAAGCAGGTTTGCCTGTGAGCACTTTGGCAGCGAGCATGGTGAAGACAGACTGCAAATCGCCTTCGCATCCGGCAATGATGCCCTCGTCATTCAGCAGGGAAAGCGCCAGGCAGCCGGTAGTGCCCGTCTGTTCTATCAGGCGGAAACAACTCAGGGTGAGTGCGCTTAAACGGTCTTCGTCCACAATCTTCCGGATGGCGCGGTACAGGCGCATTGCCTTTATCATATCTTCGGGCGACGCTTCCCGGCAGGCAAGCGCTTTTCCGGCAAGGCCGGCACATGCTTCGCCTACTTCATCATCCGTGATTTGGTTGTAATATTCGTATACACGTTCCAGTGCGATGTCTGTGTATTCCACTCCCCAGCGTCGTTTGGCAAGCAGATAATCCACGTTGCTGGCAATGAGCCAGCTCGACGGAGTGCCTATTACGCCGATACGCATTCCGTAGAGGCCGCGTTGCGCCATGAAATTGCTGTGCAGTACAAAAATGCGTTTGATAATTTCGGACAGTTCGCCATGCAGGATTTCGCTTTTCATTCCCCGGCTGCGCAGCCAGGAAGATATTTCGAGGGCGGCGGCAAGCGAGTTCTGCATACCGTCTGCCAGGATGATGGCAGGGCGGGGAAGAGCCTCGAAATGCTGGATAACCAGCCGTTCCACTCCGCCGGTGGCGATGAACAGGATGCTGAAATCGTCGGGAGACAGCTTGTTGATATCTTGGTAATCTATGAAATTGACGGTGAAATATTTTTCCAGTTCGTTCAGGATTATTTCATGGGAACTGCGGACTGATGCTTGCTTATGTAGCAGTGAAGCAAAAGTTATTAGGTTGATGACCATAGCGTTACTTACTATTTTAAAAGTTGGTTTAAGATAAAACGGTTGTGGTTGCTCATTTGTTTACTATTTCAAAGGTACAAGATTCTTTTTAAATAGCATAGTGTTTTTAATATAGATAAGGTTTTTAAAGTTTTTATGTCTTTGCTTCCCTTTGGTATCAAATAAATCACTACATTTGCAACTTAAATGATAAAATGATATAAAAACTCATGCCAACAATTTCTATTCGCGGGATGGAGATGCCCGCATCTCCTATCAGAAAGCTGGCTCCCTTGGCAGATGCAGCCAAGCAACGGGGCATCCATGTATTCCATCTCAATATCGGACAGCCCGACCTGCCTACGCCGCAAGTCGCGATTGACGCCATCCGTAATATTGACCGTAAGGTATTGGAGTACAGTCCCAGTGCCGGTTATCGCAGCTATCGCGAGAAGTTGGTGGGGTATTACGATAAGTACAACATCAAGCTCACTGCCGATGACATAATCATTACATCCGGCGGTTCGGAAGCGGTGCTGTTCTCTTTCATGGCATGCCTCAATCCGGGTGACGAGATTATCGTGCCCGAACCGGCTTATGCCAATTACATGGCATTTGCCATCTCTGCCGGAGCCAGGATACGTACGATTGCAACGACCATCGAAGAGGGATTCTCGCTGCCTAAAGTGGAGAAGTTCGAGGAGCTGATAAACGAACGTACGCGTGCCATCCTGATTTGTAACCCCAACAATCCTACCGGCTATCTTTATACCCGCCGTGAAATGAATCAGATACGCGACCTTGTGAAGAAGTACGACCTCTTCCTCTTCTCCGACGAGGTGTATCGCGAGTTCATCTATACGGGCTCTCCATACATCTCCGCCTGCCATCTGGAAGGTATCGAGA
>ULVY01006023.1_pt1 | contig 25828 bp, 17 predicted proteins | sample 1959861 | NCBI WGS metagenome assembly ULVY01 (sample SAMEA4835798, study PRJEB28245) | human gut metagenome | biome: gut microbiome; material: fecal sample | place: Denmark | collected 2008
AGGAACCCGATGCAGGGCGGCAGCAGCATCACATGGAACAGATTAATATGAATCGAAGCAAGAATCAGGCCGGCTAAAATCTTATGATCTCCCGTTTTCACTTAAATGCCTCCTCTTTCAGCAGATATTTCCACACATCAATAAAGCGAAGCTCCCTTCTCTTCCTGTATTCATTTTCAAATGAAAGAACCTGCTCCCCGCCATCTTTGCCGATATATGAAAGCACTGCAACTCCTGAATGAAATACCTGCGGCGACTGGTCTTCCTCTTTGCCAATCCAATGGCTCTGGAACGTCAGCACATCACCCGTTTTTACTGTCAGGCGTTTCGGCTCTTCCCCTTCTTTTTTGGCTGGGATAGGCTCTCCATTTAGGGTCATCGAAAAATTTTCCATCTCCCCGACTGACGCAATGCAGCCTTTTACTTCGATGGTTCCATCTTTCTGAACGGTGTAAACCTGTGTGGCCGTTCCATCTGAATTGGCGCTGGAACTTGGATTTTCCAAGGCGCTCCCGCCCTCCGGATTTGCAATCAGTACCAGATTACCAATTTTTACGTCCGCTGTGTTTCCATCTGAATAGAGCACCTGCGCCCGCGTCAGGATTCTCCACTGATGGATCCCGTTATGCTGCGGATCTTCAATCGAAAGCGTAGCATCCAGGCGATGAAGCGCATACTGTCCCGCTGACTGGACTGTCTCCCGCATTTCCTGCATTTGAAGTTCAGGCAACTCTGAAAAACGAATTTCTCTCACACAGATCTCATCCGTCACATCCGTCAGATAGGCAAAATTTACCTGTGTATACCATACATCCGAAGTTCTATCTGTCTCATCCACACTTTCTTCCCCTAATGCATATAAGGACACTGTATTCTCCAATCCCATATTCGCATTCGGGTCTTTCACGCCTTCGTCTAAAACTCCAACTTTCACATCGGAATCGGTACTTTCTTCTTCAAGCGCCTCACTTGACACAGATGGAACGATTCCATCCTCCGAAGTTTCTACTCCGTCCAGCCCACAGCCCAGATAAGCCGACTGGCTGTAGTGCAGAAACAGCGGTTCTTTCAGCCGGAACGTATACTGGGCGATCAGACCCGCCAGCAGACAAATAAGCGCCAGCACCAGCCAGATACGCACGATCATCCGCTCCGGGTGTTTCCGAACTGTTTTTGCCTGTTCTTTTACTTCCATGAGTTCCCCGCTTTTCTCATTTTTCTCTATCATAAAAAGGCCACCCACCTGTCTGTATAAGTTGTTCTCTTTGCAACATTATACCTTTTTACAGGTGGGTATTCTTTTCTATTTTCTTACAATTTATAGCCTTCTTTTTGAAAATTGCAAAAGCACGCAATTCGTAGCAATTTGGCATCCGCATTCACTGCCTTAACTTCTCGCCTGTCCCATCGATAACATTCGCAGCGCTTTGGTGAATTCAAGCACAGCCTATACCCATATCGATCCGAAAGACCTTCCAGAAAGAGAAAGCCGCCGCTGACAGCCTTGATGAATCGGTATCGATCCACTCAGCCGCCTGCGGCGGTTTTCTGCTTATTTATATAAGAATATCATATTCTTGACCGAAACGGTAAGCGCTTCTTTTATTTTCGGCATTTCGCGCATAGGCAGGCGATTCTGTTTTGTCTATATTTTACAACCAAATCGCAGACAATTCTGGGCTCAATCCAATGCCCCATCCAAGCCTTCCAATCAGCTTTATGCACTCTCATAGCCATTTACGCACCTACATTACATCTGCCATTATTCAGCTTCTGCCGCTCTCGCCTCCACTTCTCTCTTCTGTACATCGCCCGGAGCCTGCTCGTAGCGGCTGAACTCATAGGAGAATTCACCGATACCGCCGGTCATGGAACGAAGGTCGGTGTTATAACCAAACAGCTCGGACATCGGGATATCTGCCTCGATGATCTGTTTGCCGTGATGGTTGGAGTTCATACCGAGAACACGACCTCTTCTGCGGTTCAGATCGCCCATAACGTCGCCGGTGAATTTATCCGGAACGGTTACTTTCAGAGATGCGATCGGCTCAAGGAGAACTGGATTCGCTTCCATGAACGCTTTCTTGAATGCCAGCGTCGCTGCCATCTTGAATGCCATCTCGGAGGAGTCAACCGGATGATAGGAACCATCTAACAGGGTTGCTTTCACACCGACAACCGGATATCCAGCCAACGGACCCTTCTGTACGCATTCCTGAACACCTTTCTCAACTGCCGGGAAGTAGTTCTTTGGAACGGCACCGCCAAATACCTTCTCTTCGAATACATATGGTGTCTCCAGATCGCCGGACGGCTCGAAGGACATCTTAACATCGCCGTACTGTCCATGTCCACCAGACTGTTTCTTATATTTGCCCTGTGCTTCTACTTTCTTGCGAAGTGTCTCGCGGAATGCAAATTTCGGTTTGCTGAGCACAATGTCTACTTTATATCTTGCCTGCAGCTTGCTGACAACGACTTCGAGCTGCTGCTCGCCGATGCCGTAAAGTAAGGTCTGACGGTTCTCGGTATCGCTGACGCTTCTGAGTGTCAGATCTTCGTCCATCATCTTCGCCAGTGCACTGGAGATCTTGTCCTCATCGCCTTTGGTCTTAGCTGCGTATGCCATGTAGGTATACGGGGTAGAAATCTTCGGTTTGTGGTATACAATCGGAGCCGTGCGGACTGCGATGGTATCGCCGGTCTGAGTAACGTTTAATTTGGCAACCGCGCCGATATCGCCCGCCTTTAATTCCGGAACCTCGATGACATCCTTGCCGCGGAGAACATATACTTTCTGAACTTTCTCTTCAGCGTCTTTGTTTACATTGTAGATAACGGTATCTGGTTTTAAGGTACCGGTACAAACCTTCATCAGGGAGTATTTGCCGATGAACGGGTCAACCACAGTCTTGAAAACACGTGCCGACAGGGATACATCGTCATTATATTTAGCGGTAAAGCGCTCTGCGGTCGATACATCGACACCGACACACTCGAACTTGTCCGGTGACGGGAAGTATTTATCGATCGCCTGCAGCAAATATGCGAAGCCCTGTGCATTGATGCCGGAACCCATCATAACCGGAACGATGTTGCCCTCACTTACGTGCTCGCGCAGCGCCTGTGCGATCTCTTCCTGTGTAAATTCTTCACCGGAGAAATAGCGCTCCATATATTCTTCACTCGTCTCTGCCACTGCCTCGATCAGCGCATCACGGATGATGCCGAGGTTCTTCTTGGTGTACTCCGGAATCTCGCATTTCTCATATTCGCTTAAATGAGTGAAACGGCGGCCTTCCATCTTTACCGCATTGACAAAGCCGACAAATTTTTCATTTTCACGGATCGGCACCTGGAACGGCGCGATCTTACGGCCAAACTGTTTCTCCAGTTTTAAGATCAGCTCACGGAAGCTTGCCTGATCGTCATCCATGTTGGTAACGAAGAACAGGCGCGGCAGGTTGTACTCTTCACAGAGTTCCCATGCTTTCTCGGTTCCGACTTCGATGCCAGCCTTGCAGTTTACAACGATGACTGCTGCATCTGCTACACTGATAGCTTCCTCTACTTCTCCCACAAAATCAAAATAGCCAGGGGTATCTAACAGGTTAATCTTGATCGGTCCATCTTCTCCCTGATACTCCAACGGAATCAGCGTGGTGGAGATAGAGAACTGTCTCTTGATTTCTTCTTTATCATAATCGCTGATGGTGGTTCCTTCCGGAACTTTTCCCATTCTCTTGGTAGTACCTGTTACCAGTGCCAGCGCCTCTGCTACCGTTGTCTTGCCGGCACCGCCGTGCCCCAGTAACACTACATTGCGGATTTGTTTTGTCCCATACACGTTCATAGTTAAGTCCTCCCGTCTATTTATTTTGATGTTTTCTTCTTGTATTTCAACCTCTGTTCATATTGTACAAGAAAATAGAGAAAATTTCAAGTAAAACAACACCTTTATACAAAATTTATTCGTTTTATTTTGAAAAGCATTGAAAATGCGACAATTTCCCTGTTCAAAGGCGGTGAAATCAATCGCATTTTCGCAAATTTAGTAATAAACAGATGCAAAAAATTTTCTTTTTCACTTCAACGCGTAAAATCGTTGACAAGTGACTTGTTCTATTCTACAATAATTTCTAGTTTCATTTTTTTACTATACTACTTATGAAAGAGAGCGTAATTGCTATGAATACACCGATTAATCATCTTACCGCCGGTTTCATCGGACTCGGTCTGATCGGCGGCTCTATCGCCAGAGGTTTGAAACGCAGCGCCCCGGATATTCAGATCATGGCTTATATGCGGACCCGCGAAAAATTGGAACAGGCACATGCAGACGGCATTGTTGACCTGATTCTGGACGGCGTGGACGAGCATTTAAGCGAGTGCGACATCATTTTCCTGTGCACACCGGTTGAATTTAATGAATCCTATCTGCGCCAGATCCGGCCGTTCTTAAAGGAAGGCGCGGTTGTGACTGACGTCGGAAGCACCAAGACCAGCATTCATGAGACCGTTGCCGCGCTTGGCATGGAAAGCTGCTTCGTCGGCGGACACCCGATGGCTGGCTCGGAAAAGACCGGCTACGAGAGTTCAACCGACCATTTGCTGGAAAATGCATACTATATCATTACCCCGACACCGCACACCCCAGCTTCCCACACTGACCGTATGGTGGATGTAGCAAAGGCGATCGGTGCGCTGCCCCTGGTGCTGGATTACCATCGTCATGATTTCATTGTCGCGGCGATCAGCCATCTGCCGCACCTCATCGCCTCCAGCCTGGTCAACCTGGTACACGACTGCGACAGCGAGGATCAGATGATGAAACGGCTGGCTGCCGGAGGTTTCAAGGATATCACCCGTATTGCCTCCTCTTCTCCGGTCATGTGGGAACAGATCTGCATGACGAACACAGACAATATCACTGAGGTGCTGGATCGCTACATTGATTCCCTGACGACATTGCGGGAAGAACTGTCCGACCACCAGTCTAGAGCCATCTACCAGCTGTTTGAGTCCTCCCGCGACTACCGGAATTCGTTTGCAGAAACTCCAAAAGGATCGATACAGCCGGAATACGCCTTCTCCGCCGACGTGGTGGACGAGCCAGGTGCTATCTCCATCATTTCCTCGATCCTCTCCGGTAAAGGAATCAGTATCAAAAATATCGGCATCAGCCACAACCGTGAGCATGGCGAGGGCGCGCTGCGGATCAGCTTCTACGACAAGGATTCGATGGAAGCGGCGTGGGCGCGTTTGAAGAAATACAATTACACGCTGTTCGCGTAGACTGCAATGTATGTTTCAAACTTAACTTTCAACATTAATGTTTAGGCAGGTACAACTATGAACTCACTGAAATTTACCCATACATCTTCTCTCCGGGGCGAACTGACCGTTCCGGGAGACAAGTCCATCTCCCACCGCAGCGTCATGTTCGGCGCTCTTGCAGACGGACTGACCGAAATCCACGGCTTCCTGCAGGGCGCAGACTGTCTCTCCACGATCTCCTGTTTTTCCAAAATGGGAATCTCGATCGAAAATCAGGGCGAGACCGTTCTCGTCCACGGACGTGGACTGCACGGGCTGACTGCCCCAGACTCCGTTTTAGACTGCGGCAACAGCGGCACCACAACACGCCTGATCTCCGGCATTCTCTCGGCCCAGAAATTTGACACAACACTGACCGGCGACGCTTCCATCCAGAAACGCCCGATGAAGCGCATCATCGATCCTCTCTCCCAGATGGGCGCAAAGATCGAGAGTGTCAATGGAAATGGCTGCGCGCCGCTCCATATCACCGGCTCACCGCTGCACGGCATCCATTATAATTCTCCGGTTGCCTCCGCCCAGGTCAAATCCTCGATTCTGCTGGCAGGTCTGTATGCCGACGGAGAAACCCGCGTGACCGAACCGTACATCTCCCGCGATCACAGTGAACGGATGCTGTCCGCATTCGGCGCAGACATCCACACAGAAGGAACCACCGCGATTTTACAGCCGGCAAAACAGCTCTATGGACAGAAAATTCTGGTTCCGGGCGATATCTCCTCCGCTGCCTTTTTTATCGCAGCCGGACTCATCGTACCGGATTCAGAAATCTTAATTAAAAATGTCGGTATCAACCCGACCCGCGACGGCATCCTGCGCGTCTGCAAGGCGATGAACGCGGACGTCGAACTTCTCAATGTAAACACCGCCTCCGGCGAACCGACCGCCGACCTGCTCGTCCGCTCCGGTAAGCTGACTGGAACCGCGATCGAGGGTGCGATCATCCCGACTCTCATCGACGAGCTTCCGGTGATCGCTGCGATGGCGTGCTATGCCGAGGGAACCACCGTCATACGCGATGCCGCGGAACTGAAGGTAAAAGAGTCAAACCGCATTGCTGTCATGGTAGAGAATTTAACTGCTATGGGCGCGGATGTGACCGAGACCGAGGATGGCATGATCATCCACGGCGGCAAGCCGCTGCACGGTGCTGTGATCGACAGCAAGAAGGATCACCGCATCGCCATGACCTTCGCCGTTGCCGCACTCGGCGCTTCCGGCGAGACCGAAATTCTGGATGCAGACTGCGTGAACATCTCCTATCCGGGATTCTATGGGGATCTGGAACGGTTGTGTAAATAAAATGTGACTATGCATATTTGAGACAAAAAGGGCAGGAAAAGCTTCAAATCGCTTTCCTGCCCTTTTCTTTTGTCCTACTGCCCATATTTCGCAAAATACCGATCCAGCACCTGTCTTGCGATCGGCGCAGCGACCGCACCGCCGGAACCAGACTCTTCTGCCAGCACACAGATCGCCACCTTCGGCTTGTCTGCCGGAGCGAAACCGACAAACCAGGAATGGGTCTCCTTACCTGTCTCAAACTCGGCGGAACCGGTTTTTCCGGCCACCGTATAGGATGCCCCCCGCATCGCGGAACCCGTACCAATCTCGACCACCTGGCTCATGAGATGTGTCAGAAATTGTGCGTCATTCGCAGACATCAGGGTTCCATAGGCGGACGGAAGGAACTTCTTGACCGTCTGACCACCCACATTTTCAACATGATCGATCATATATGGCTTCATCAGCGTGCCGCCGTTGGCGATCGCCGATACGATCATCAGGTTATGCAGCGGCGTAATCTGGGTTTTCCCCTGTCCGATCGCGGTCTGAAGCTTTTCCCAGTCATCCGAACTGCCGTCGAGCGAAAACGTGCTCTGGTTGTACGGAAGTGTGTACGGAAGCTCCGAATTAAAGAGCATCTGATTTGCCAGCGCCCGGAATTTTTCTGAATTAATCTGCATTCCAATCTCCGCAAACGCACCGTTGCAGGAATTGGCAAATGCCTGAATCAGGTTCTGCGCCCCGTGTGCCGTCCCGTGGTAACATTTAATCGTATAATCGCCATTCTGGTAAGAGCCATTACAATTATACACATAGTCCTGCCAGGTATTCGGGTTCTCTTTCATATATTCCAGCACCGTCAGCATCTTGAACGTCGATCCCGGCGGATATAAGCCCTGCGTCGCGCGGTTGACTAACTGCGCCTTCGTATTGTCCGGCGATGTCAACTCTGCCCAGCGCTCATCGACGAGATTCGCATTGAAATTCGGCTGGGAAACCATCGTTAAAATCTTTCCCGTATCCGGTTCCATGACAATCACCGCGCCCCGGTGTTTTCCGATCGCGTCGGATGCCGTCTGCTGCAGATCCACATCGAGCGTCGTAATCACATTGTCGCCCAGATTTTTCTTCCCCTGAAATTCATTGATCGTTTTCTCAATCAGATTCACATGGGAGGAAAGCAGGTAGAAATTCGCCAGCGACTCCAGACCTGTTTTTCCATTTTTGCCGGAATATCCGACCGAATGGACAAACAGATAATCATACGGATAATAGCGTTTCTCGCTTCCGTCACTTGCAACGTTCGTCTGCGCCAGCACCGTTTTATCATTGCTCATAATCGAACCGCGGGTCACCCGGTCTGAGAGGAGATCGAGTCTCGCATTATAAGAGCTGCCGATCACATTTTCACTCTTAAACTGGATAAACCAGCCAAAATAAACGGCCATCGCGATAAAGAGCACCGCAATCCCATAGGTCAGCCACAGAATATGACGGTTTGAACGCGCTCTCGCATTTTCAGTTCTTTCCATTTCATCCTTCTGCCTCATCAAACTGCTGCTCCTCCTCTTCTTCCTCATTCCGTTTCAGGACATAGAGTCCCTGTATCACGCCAAACAGGATAAATGTGCTGAGAATCGAACTGCCTCCATAACTGACAAGCGGCAGCGTCACGCCGGTGGACGGAATAAACTTGGTCACGCCGCCGATCGTCAGGAACACCTGCACCACATACTCAATTCCCAGACCAAACGCGATCAGCTTGTAAAATAATGCCTGCATCCGGGTCGCAATCAGCATGAACTGCATGAAGCAGCCCAGACAGATCAGGAGAATACAGAGCGCATAGATGCCGCCCAGCTCCTCCGAGATCGCCGCGAAAATGAAGTCCTTCTCGACAACCGGGATCTTCTTCGGCATCCCCTGGTAAAGTCCCATGCCAAACCAGCCGCCTGTGCCGATCGCAAAGAGCGCCTGCGTAACCTGATATCCTTTTCCTGCGATGTCACTCCACGGATCCTGCCATGCTTCCACGCGGACACGCACATGCGAAAACAGCTTATACGCCAGCATCGCAGCCGCACAGCCGCTTCCAAGACCGCCTGCCAGATACAGCCAGTTGGAGGTTGCAATAAACAGCATCAGGACATAGGCGAGGAAAAAAATCAGTGCACTTCCCAGATCCTTAGATAACACCAGAATCAACACGTGCGCCGCCGCCACGCCGGTCGTGATCGCCACATTTTTAAACTCCGTTGAGCGGTAAAACATCGTCGCCACGAAGAATACAAAGCTGATCTTAACAAACTCGGACGGCTGGAACGAAAATCCGCCGATACTGATCGAAAGCTGCGCGCCGAAGCTGGTATTGCCGATCACACAGACAACCAGCAGCAGCGCCAGACCTATCAGGCCGTACACCCACGGTATCTTAGCGAGCTGCCAGGTTCTATCTATCACATATGGTATAATCATTGTGATAACCGCCGCAACTGCCATGATGATAAACTGGCGGACCGCCTTGTCCATCGAGATGCGCGTCAGCATGATAAAACTGGTGCACAGAAGCATACACGTGTTGTTCAGCAACAGTCTCGACGCATTCCGGTAAAACAGCCGGTATAAGAGCTGGTACAGGACAAAAAAGACAAGCTGCGCGCCGAAAAACAGCACAACTGCCTCATCCTCGGTTTGTAGATAAATGATCGTACCCGACAGAAGAAATATCAAAAACAGCGGTACATTCTGCAGACGACAGAGCCGGAGTTTCGACTCGTCATCCGGCAGTGAAAAAAAGCGGAAATTGTAATATGTATAAATCAGTATCAGCAATATCATCAGATACCTGGACATCGTTGTCACAAGATTTATCATGGTGATCCTCCTTTTCATGTGTACCCGGAAGATTCCCGGTACACACGCTACTCTACGCCCCTCTTAAAATGACCTCTTGTAAATTCGCCCTCCAGCTCCACCGGTTCCTGATGGAGGAAGGTCTTCACGTAGGCATCCAGCACTTCCCCGGTCTGTGCCGCACTCTCCGACGTAAATGCCAGACGCAGCACCTCCGGCTGCAGGCGGTCTATCTGCTTTTTATCCTTCAAAAGCGACAGGGGGCTGGAATTGTAGATCGTATTGCAGCAGAAACGGCACTGGTTCCTTACCGGAAATACCTTCTTTTTGCGATCCCGCAGATACAGATATTCCGGACATTTACTGCATCCTTCCACGGTTTTCCGGATGCACTGGGCGGTTACCATGACCGGGATCGAGCCATATACGAGAAGTTCCCGTTCCCGGCTGTCGCGCGCCTCCAACTCCCGGCTGTTGAGCTCGACCGGAAGGGTAAAACGCATCGAAAGCTCCGGCGCCATCTCCCGCACAAAATCCTCCGCCCGGTGATTCATCGTATAAATACCATAATCCATCACAAGCGGGATGGAAATCTTCCACTCGCGCACCAGTTCCAGCTCTTCCCATGCCCGGATGACAAGACCGTCAAATCCCGCCGATTCCAGCCTGGAACGATGTGTTTCAAAATATTCCTTTGCCCGATCGCGGAAAATATGCGGCATTACCAAAAGGCACTGCTTGTCTGCCTCATGGCAGCGCGATACCCATTCGTTCCACTGTTCGGCGCCAAATTCAGCGCTATCCAGATAGATGGCGCCGACTTCCGGTACGGATAACGCCACTTTTAACTGTGCCGGGTGTTCGACCGAAACGTGGATGTGGTACAGAGCTGTTTTATTCCCTTTTTTATTCTCAAACAGCGTTTTCTGGCTCTGTACAGGTAAATCTGCTGTGAGTTCAACGTCCTGAGCCGGGCTGGTTTTTTCTGATTCCGAACCTGTCTGGTTATTTTCTTCCAGATTCTTTTCTTCCGGATTTTGCCACCCTTTTCCTGTCCCGCACGCCCTATTTTCCGGTATCTCCCGGCGGTATGGACGCAGTATCTCCTCGGTAAGCTGCTCAAACGCAGAGCGGCGGAGTTCATTTAACTCCTGCACCGGCACAAAGGGGCTGCCGCCTGTCTCCACTTCCAGATTTTCAAAATAATACGGCGTATTTCCCGTTTTTCCGAGCTGTTTCTCAATCCGCTCCTTGCTCATCGGCTGTTTCACTGCCGTCTGGACAACTGCTCCGATTCCGCCTGCCATCCGGCTTTCTCCCGTCAGCGGATCTTCGTATTGAAGCGTCAGCTGCAGCGGTTCGCCTTCACAGACACGCGCAAACCCCTGAACTGGTTCTTTCACCTCTGCCTCCACATACGTTTTGTCCAGATACTGGTAAAGTTCCCGGTTTTCCTGGCGGAATACCGGTTTCTCATGGCAGACCACCATATCGCGTCCATTGTGCTCGGTATAATAGCCTAACGTCTGACCGCCGCGGTCAAACAGATCCAGCAGCTCCTTCCGGTCTTTCGGGTCAACCCGGTAACCTTTTCTGCCATTCTTTAAATATAAATCTACGTATTTCCGGTACAGGCGCACCACGCCTGCCGTATAGCGCGGACTCTTCATGCGCCCCTCGATTTTCAAGGAATAAACGCCTGCTTCCAGAATATCCGGCAAAATATCCAGCGTACAAAGATCCTTGAGACTGAGCACATACTTGGAATCGCCCGGATTTAACACGCCATTTTCTTTCTTTTGTTTTTTGTTTTCATTAGGGTTGTTCTCATCCAGCCGCCGAAGGACATCAAACGGAAGCCGGCAGGTCTGAGCGCATCGTCCCCGGTTGCCGCTTCTGCCGCCGATCAGGCTGCTGAACAGGCATTGTCCCGAATAACAGTAACAGAGAGCCCCGTGAACAAAGCTCTCTATCTCCACGCCCGTCTCCTGATAAATGCGGCGTATCTCTTCCAATGAAAGTTCACGCGCTGTAACGATGCGGACCGCGCCCATTCTCGTCATAAGCGCCGCGCCCTCCGGTCCGGTAATCGTCATCTGTGTGCTCGCATGAACCGGCAAATCCGGAAAATGCTCCCGGATATAAGAAAATACCCCCATGTCCTGCACGATCACGGCATCCAGTCCCGCCTGGTAATACGGAAGCAGATAGTCGTATAAGTCATCCATCTCGTCTTCCTTTACCAGCGTATTGACCGTCATATAAAGCTGGCGCCCATGAAGATGCACGTAGTTGATCGCTTCCAGCATCCCCGTTTCATCCGGATTTTCCGCATATGCCCTGGCTCCGAAACGGCTGCCGCCCATATAGACTGCGTCCGCCCCCGCTGCCACCGCCGCTTTCATGCTATCGAAGGAACCCGCCGGTGCCAGAATTTCCACCTTTTTTTTCATATCATTTCACCCATTATAACCGCAGAATTGCATCTTTCAGTTCCACCGTTCCCTGTCTCTTGGGAAATGGCTTCCGCTTCATATATGCCTCCACCTGTGCCTGACGGACAGCTGCCAGTTCCTCACGTGCTGCCCCTGCCTCCTGGAGACTCTCTTCCAGATCTTTCTTTATCGTCTGTTTTTCCTGCTCCAGCTGGCTCAGCTGCTCTTTTACACTTTGTTTTTCCTGTTCCAGCTGGCTCAGCTGCTCTTTTACACTTTGTTTTTCCTGTTCCGTCTGCATCAGACGTGCTTCCAGCTGCGATTTTTCCGTCTGCACAGCTGTCGCCGCCTGTCTTGCTTCTTCAAGCTGTTGTTTGAGAATCTCCAGCTTGTCCTGCAAAGAAGCGATTTCACCCTGGGATGACTCGACCGCCAGACGCTGATCTTCTGCCTCCTGTTTCCAAACCTCTGCTTCTCCAAGGAAATCGTTTGCTTCTTTCTTTGCATCCGCAATCTGTTCCAATGCCTCTTTTTTTGCAGCTTCTGCCTGCTCCCGGGCTGTCTGCTCCGCCCTGGCAGCGCGATCCTGGGCTGCTTTTTCCGCGGATTCCACGCGCTCCTGTACCTCTCTCTTCGCACGTTCAATCTGCTCCTGCGCTTCTTTTCTTGCAGACTCAACCTGTTCCTGTGCTGTTTTCTTCACAACCTCGATCTGCTCCTGCGCTTCTTTTTTCACACGATCGATCTGTGCCTGTACCTCATTTTTAGCAGCTTCCGCCTGCTCAGCTGCCTCTTTTGCCGCTTTCTTTGCCGTCTCCAGTTCTTCCTCGCTGACGGTGCGTTCATTGCGGAGACTCTCGAGTTTCATCTGGGTGCTGACCATCTCATGTTTCAGACGGTATGTCTCTTTTTCCATGCTCTCTTTGTCGGATGCAAGTGCCTTCGCACTCTCTTTTTCTTTAAAATAATCATCCGCCAGATTCAGATAAGTCATAATACTCTGGTAGTCTTCCGGCATTTTCAAAAATCCCGGCTGCGCCTTGAGCTGGAAAATCTTCCCATTCAGATACGTGGCAATCTGCTGTACATATCCTTCCGTCTCACTGCCGCCCAGGCTATACACTTTTCCATCAATTAATACATCTATATACTGTTTTGCCATCGCATTCTCTTCTTTCTATCTATTAATAAATATGGTTCGACGTTGTCACGTCACCCACACAGAAATACCACCTTCAAATCAATCAAATATCAAATCTCAGAAATACCGTTTTTTACTTGATTCCAGGCATACCCGAGATGCCGATACGCTGCTTCGGTCGCCATCCGTCCACGCGGAGTCCGGTTGAGCAGACCGTTCATCAGAAGATACGGTTCATACACATCTTCCAGTGTACCAGCATCCTCGCCCAGCGCTGCCGCCAGCGTCTCCAGTCCGACCGGACCGCCGGAAAACTTGTCGATAATCATATGTAAGATCGCCCGGTCGTTGTTGTCAAGTCCCAGCTTGTCCACATCAAGGATATCCAGTGCAAAATCCGCGACTTCTTTCGTAATCACGCCGTTGTACTTGACCTGTGCAAAGTCCCTCACACGTTTTAACAGTCGGTTTGCCAGACGCGGCGTTCCTCTCGAACGTCTCGCAATCTCATAGGCGCCCGTCTTATCAATCTCCACATTCAGAACTCCCGCCGTCCGCAGGACAATCGTCTGCAGCTCTTCAGGCGTATAAAAATCCATCTTCTGCACGATGCCGAAGCGGTCGCGCAGCGGCGCCGTCAGAAGTCCCGCGCGTGTCGTCGCGCCTACCAGCGTAAATTTCGGCAGATCCAGACGAATCGAGCGCGCCGTCGAATCTTTTCCCAACATGATATCGATCGCATAGTCCTCCATCGCCGGATAAAGCACCTCTTCCACCTGGCGGTTTAAGCGGTGAATCTCATCCACAAAGAGGACGTCTCCCTCCTGGAGCCCGTTGAGAATCGCCGCAATCTCCCCTGGTTTCTCGATTGCCGGACCGGAAGTAACCTTCATACGGGTTCCCATCTCATTGGCGATAATGCCGCTAAGTGTCGTCTTTCCCAGTCCCGGCGGTCCATAGAAAAGAACATGGTCAAGCGCCTCGCCTCGGGATTTCGCCGCATGGATAAATACCTTTAACGTCGATTTGATCCGCTCCTGACCGATATATTCGTCTAAGGTCTGCGGGCGGAGACTTCCCTCAATCCGCTTATCCTCCTCCGTCACCTCGGTTGTAATCGTCCTTCTGCTCATACTTGTTTCCTGTCTTTCCTGTTTTTCTCTCTCATTCAATTAAGCCATGACAGTTCCATTTTCTCATATCTGCCACACATTCCAAATTTTCATCTGACGCACAAGCACCACTATTTTTTATGATCCAGCAATTTCGAATGTCCGACACATAGGTTGTTTTACAAAAACGCCAGATATTTCAGCGATGCCTTCAATACCGCCTCGGAATCCATCTCTTCCGTCACATTGGCGCTCTTGACCGCCTTCACCGCCTCGGCATTCGTATATCCCAGCGCCACCAGCGCCTCCACGGCTTCCTTCACTGCATTGCCTGAAAGCCCGTTTCCTGCAGCCGGCGAAACCGCCGCACTGCCATCTAACAGCGGTGTCAGCAGATCCTCTGCCTGTACTTTATCCTTCAAATCGAGAATGATCCGCTGTGCCGTCTTTGCCCCAACGCCCGGCGCACGGGAGATCGCCTTCGCATCCCCAGTCATAACCGCAAGACGCAGATCCTCCGGACGCAGCGTCGACAAGATGCCAAGTGCCCCCTTCGGACCAATGCCGTTGACCCCCAGAAGCTGGCGGAACATCTCCAGATCCGAACGGCTTAAAAAGCCGTACAGGCTCATATCATCCTCCCGCACCTGCAGGTGCGTATATATCTTTACCTCTTCCCCGAGCGGCGGTAAAACTTCCAGCACCGACATCGGGACAAAAATCCCGATCCCCATCATGCCGGACTCGACCACGATACGGTCCTTTGCTTTCTCCGCCAGGATGCCTTTTACATACGAAATCACGGTAAATTCCTTTCTTTTCTCACTGGTTCAAGATCTGGTTCAAACTAAAAAAAGAACGCTTCAAAATGCCTCCAAATCTTCTTTTCAGTATACCATAGCACAGTTTTCATTGCAAGGAAAGTGCAGAATTTCGAACATATATTCTGCCCGGTTGATTGAATTTCATTTTTACACATTATCGGAAACCTATAAATGAAAAAGCTTTTCAATTGTAATATCAATGATTACAGTCAAAAAGCCTTTCCATATCTTTTATTTACTTGTTATGCTTAGATAAACTATGTAATATTTCCTGATTACACCTATATAATTCATCAAATAGCTTTCTAAATGGCTTGTATAACTCATGCCTCTCTAAATCCGGCTTATAAATACATTTCTTTTGGATTACTTGGCGCAAATCTGAAAAACCTTGGTAGAATCCGACTCCAATCGCTGCCATCAGTGCATCTCCATAAGCTGCCCCTATGTCTTACTTTTGTCATTTTGCACAATAAGCCATTTTCTTTTTTGACAAGAAAAAGCAATTTTCACAGTTCTTTTTTACGAATCTTTCCGCTTTCAGTCTTTGGAAACTCCTTTAGAAAGACAAATTCGCGTGGAATCTCATAATCTGCCAGTCTTCCTGCCAAAAATTCCCGAATTGCCATATTGGTGCAACCACATTTTCCGCTGTCACTTCCGGCAATTTCTTCCCTTTCAGCTTCTTTCTCCCACACAATCCACACTTTCAGATAATCGCGCCCATGCTCATGGACTGCCTTCACTGCCGTCTCTGCCACTCCCGGAAATGTCCGCACCGCTTCTTCGACCCGGAGGGATGACACTTTTCTCCCATTTATATTGCAGATATCATCATCCCGCCCATCAAAATAGAAGAGTCCCTCTGCATCTGTGTGACCGCAATCCCCAATCACCGCGTCATTTCCAATTCCAAGGATTCCATACCGCGTTTTTACATGAAAATGGTCGTTTTCAATCCAGACATCCACCTCTGGAAATGCACGGCCAACCAGCGTCGTATCTTCTTTCATCTCACTTCCATGGATATAGGTAATATAGTTCAGCTCGCTGGCGCCATAATACAATGTAATCTCCGCTTCGGGAAATGCCTTTTTAAACTGCACTGCCTCCGCACCGCCCATACTCTGGGAGCCGCTGACAAAAGAAATAATCCGGTAATTGACCGCCTGTTCCCGCTCATAGATACGCCGCAGCGCCCGCAGCTTGACAGGAATCAGATAGACGCAGGTCGCCTGTTCTGCCTCGATCATCCGCTTCCAGATGCGCGGATCAAAGGAATCCGCCGCAACGACGCTTCCGCCGGACGCAAGCTGCGCCATATAAAGGTTCAGGTTGCCCGTAAACGCCAGGCTCCCCTGCATAAACGTAATGCTTCCCTCTCCCATTTTGAAAATTTTATTCTGAAGCTTAAAAAAATCGTGCCAGCTTTCAAAGGAGCGGAACAATACTTTCTGACGACCGGAGGTTCCCGACGTCATCACACCCATATATGCCCCTTCCGGAGGTGTCACGTCACGCAATTCATCGGAAATTTTTACATCGGACGGTGCAATCACCGGAACCGTATTTCCGTCTCCATATGCCAGAAACTGAATAAGCTGATGCGCGATCGTCGGTTCCTGGATCCAGTGGATGTGACGTTTTCCCTGTTTTTCTTCTATCTCTTTCGGATGTTTCCTTACACGTTCTGCCGCCTCGATGAGCTCCCCGAACGTATAGCGCTCTTTCTCCGTGATCAGGGCTTCCCACTCTGGCGGGTATGCCCGGAGCGCATCCAGATATGTATTTATACGTTGTGTCTGTATTTCTTTCATGATTAATTCCTGTCTTTTACTTATTTTTATATAGAACTTTTTACCAAATTTGAGCTTTTAAATTTACCACATTTACTTTTTATATCATTCAAGCACTGTCTTCATCTACTTCATTACTTTCTCCACCAGAATACTGCTTCCGATCCCTCCGGCGGCTGCCACGCAGCACATTCCCAAATGCCCATTTTTATATTCCAGTGCTTTCATCAGATGCAGCAGAATCATTGCGCCGGAGACTCCATATGGATGCCCATAGGCAAGTGCCCCGCCCCAGATATTATAACGGTCTTCAATCCCCGGAAATGCACGTTCAAATAGAACATCAATAACGGCAAACGCTTCATTGACCTCAAAAGCATCGATCTCCTGATAAGAATGCCCCGTTTTTGCAAGTATCGCCTTAGCAGCGCTGACGGCTGATTTTGGGCTCATCATCGGATCATCCCCTATCGCTGTACCAAACCGGAAACGGCATTCTGCTTTCCGTCCCTGTTCCCGCAAAAACCTTTCCGAACAAAGTACCACAAATGCCGCGCCATCGTGCATCAGGCACGCATTTGCCGCCGTGATTTTCGTGCCATTTGGAAGCAGATACGGCAGGCGGTCGATCAGACGCTGGCTCATTGTCGGACGGATTCCCTCATCCCGGCTGCTGCCGTCGATGGAAACCGTTATATCCTCCAATATTCCCTCTTTGCGCGCCTGCGCCGCCCTCTTATGGCTCCGGAGCACCCAGGTGTCCATCTCTTCCTTAGAGACATTTTCCCGGATCGCAGTCTCCTCCGCGCCCTCTAACATAACCTGCTCGCCGCGCTTTCCCGGCACAAACTGTGCAACCGTATACACCTTTCCACCGTCATACTCCGGATGGTTCGGGGACATCATGCGGTACGGCTGTACCGAAGAACTCTCCATTCCCCCGGCAATGACCAGATCCGCCATCCCGCTCTCAATCTTGGCTGCTGCCGCGCTGATCGCCTCCAGCGCCGACCCGCACTGCAGATCCAAAGTAACCGCCGGAATCCGCTCTGGAAGCCCTGCCGAAAGTGCCGCCAGACGCGTGATATTGCCGCCTCCCCCGACCGCATTTCCTCCTATTATATAGTCGATCGCATCGGTTGGAAGCTCAAATCGCGAAACCACCTCCCGCAGCACCTCCGCCCCCAGCTTTTCCGCCGGGATATGACGGTACATTCCATCTTTCACCCCGATGTAACTGCGCAAACCGCCCAGAATATATACGTGATTCATACTTTTCTCCTGTTTTTCTTCTATTCCTAATTAAAATTAAAGGGATGCGGCAACGGACTCCTCATGCCTCCTGGCTGCATTTCTGCACTAAAAGGCTGATTCTGTTCACTACCACATCCCATCTTTATTTTCTATCTAATTTCCAAATAAGCCCGTCCGCTTCAGCGCCTTTCCAAGTGCTACCGCTGCCACACACTTAACGATGTCCAGCGGAATAAACGGAATTATCGACTGCACGATAACTGCACCCCACGGCTGTCCGGTCACGTGTTTCATCCAGCCTGCACCGAATGCGTAAATCACCGGAATACCAACTACAATCAGGAACGCTGTCTGGAATGCAACATTTTTCCATTTCCGGCAGAACAGGGAAATCAGGAACGCTACAACCAGAAATCCGATATAGTAACCGCCGCTCGGTCCAAGCAGTTTTCCCGGTCCTGCGCTTCCGCCGCTGAATACCGGCACGCCGCATAAGCCTAACAGCAGCCAGCTCGCCATAACTAAAATGGTATCCTGTGGTGCAATCAGCAGACCGATCAGGTTGACAATCATCGTCTGCGCTGTGATCTTTGCATCCGAAAACGGAAGCGGAATCGCGATATACGAAGACACACTGATAAGAGCCAGCATCATCGCCAAAAGTGTAAGCCGCTTCGCGCTCCATGCGCCGTGTACGTTCACTGCACTTGTCTCTGAACTCATTATATATACCTCCTCAGTGATAAAATTCTAAGCCGTGTAATGCATTTTCCTATGAATCACACACAGAGAATCTTTGCTAGAAAAGAGTATATCGGAATTTCAGAGGATTGTCAACCTTGTTTTTATAAATGGTTTACATATGCATCCATAGCTCCTCTGCACCCACTTTATCATCGGCATCCCTATTTTTCTGTAATCGAAAGAATTTCCTTTCCCTCTTGCTTCGTTCTCAGATACACCGCGTTTCTTCCCTCCTGCCCCGAATCCGACAGATATACCTCCTCATCAGGACGAAGTGGGGCAAGAAAACGTACTTCCAGAGCGGTCTGTCCCTTCATCCAGCCCTTCTTCCACAGACGAAGCAGGCAGGCATTCATAACAAGAAACCCCGGCAGAACTGCCGCTTCTCCCTGATGGATCGGATTGGTATCTGCCGCCTCCCGGAGATATTCTTCCATCTGGCTGCGGCTAAATGCCAGCGTATCATCATCCTCACTTCCCAGTTCCGTAATTGCTTTCATGAGCGGCATTTTCTCTTTTTCCGGGACAAGGACGCTCTGGCGCGGTTTTACCAGCAGCACTTCCATCTCCTCATTTTCCCGTTCCTTTTCCTCCTCCGCTACCGCTATGCGGACCCGGATTGCCGAGCGGCCTTTTTTGATGATTTCTGGAGTTAATTTGGTATGGCAAAACTCATTCTCCCCCTGTTTGGGCTGCCAGTCCAGATGAAGTGTAGTTGTGCCTATCATCCATCCCTCGTATCCTTCCAATGTGGAGAGAGCGCACTCAAAGCAAAGAAGCTTCTTTTTCAATCTATCATTCACGGTATTTTCGACCTCTTCGTTATAAATTATAAATCTGACTCGTATGCACTTTTCGCTGCTCATTATACTAGATCTGTTCCAGAATCACAATATCCGAATCTCCCGCGTCTCCCCCTGATCCACCGGAATAAATCGGTCTTTTAAGCCCGGCGTCAGCCAGATCGTGCCGCTCTCGTCAACCATGACTGCCTCATAGTCCTGATGCGCCGCCCAGTGTGCCGCTGCCTTTTCCCGTCCCATGACAAACAGGGCGGTCGAAAGCCCATCGCAGCGCAGTCCGCACGGTCCGATGATTGTCACAGAAATCAGCCCGCTATGCGCCGGCGCCCCAGTGGACGGATCCATGATATGCCAGTAAATTGTTCCGTCATCATCCGTGAAATAGCGCTCATAGCCGCCGGAGGTAATGACCGTCTCATCCTGCACCCTGACTCCGCCCAGATAGCCGTCGCTCTCCGGATCCTTGATGCCGACATACCATTTCTCGCCATCCGGTTTTGTTCCGATCGTCTGGATATTGCCTCCAAGACTGAACAGTGCGCTCGTCACTCCGTCCTCCTTCATAGTCTTTACCACCTCATCTCCGGTAAATCCCTTTCCGACACCGCCTAGATCCACCATCATTTCTGGCTCGATCGATGCCGTATCTGCTTCTAAGTCGACCAGACGATAATCGACCGATTTAAGCAGGCTTTCCCGCTCGCTCTCACTGGGGACCCGGTAATTTCCCGTTGTAAATCCCCAGCTTTGCACAACCGGGTAAATCGAAATATCGAGCGCACCATCTGTTTCTGCTCCCAGCGCCAGCGCCTCCTGCATCAGATAACGCGTATCCGCTGAAAGTTCCGCTGTTTTCTTCTGGTTCAGATGAAAAATATCGCTGTTTTCCTGCGTTGTCGAAAGCTCCCCTTCCAGCTCTTCCACCCGCCGTTTCACTTTTTCCTGCAAATCTGCACTTCCGCCGTAGGCGTCAAACTGCATCACAGTATCCATCGCAAACACTGTCCAATTCTGCCCTTCTCCCGGATTCTGGTTTGAATTTGAGGGATTTTTCTCTAAATTTTTGTTTTTTTCTACTGCTTCCACATTTTCTGCCGTCTCTTCCATAGACGCAGATAAACGAGGACGGTCATTCTGGACCGCCCCCGTTTGATCCGGCTGCGATGAAGCACCGCAACCACACAGCAGCAGGGTTAATAAAATCCACCACTTCTGTTTCAATTTTTACTCCTTTAAATAAAACTACTCTTCTTCGGAAACAGACTCTTCTTTCTCAGAAGCATCGCCTTTACCGCCGTCAGATTCTTCCTTATCAGAAGTATCATCTTTTACATCACCGGTCTCATCCTTCTTGGAATCATTGTCCTTAGATTCGTCCGTTTCATTCTTCTTGGAATCGTCACCAGTTTCGCCGGATTCATCTTTCGAATCATCCTTGTCAGCATCGCCTTTATCTGAAGTTTCGTCTTTCTTCTCATCCGAAGTATCCTTGGACTCGTCCGAATCCTCTTTCTTGTCCTCGTCTACTTCCGGTGCCTTGTTCGCATCGTCTGTCTCGTTCTTCTTATCGCCATCCGGTACATCTGCCTTGTTTTCGTCATTCGTCTTCGGCTCTTCCGGTGTTTGCTCCGGTGTGGTTACTCCCTCGGTTGGGGTGGTGACGATCTCGCTTGGGAGGACTTCGTCGGCAAGAAGCGTTTTGGATTCCTTGATTAATTTCCAGTTTTTATCAAGTTTGCACTCAATCGTTCCGTTATTCTTAGTGTAGATAAGAATTTCATTATCCTCTTCTTCACTTAATCCGGACGCTGAAACCTTTAAACAATCATAATTATCATTGCTATAAGATGTATCCGTTGCATGCGGTGCAAACTCACCACTTCCAAGGAACGAGGAAACGGATGCCTTGCTATACTCTGTTCCATTTACTGCAACCGAATCAATCTCCTTTAAGAAAGTTTTTAACTTTTCCCCCTCAACTCCATTGAAACGGATCAGTAAATAATCTCCTGTCCAACTACTCTCTTTTACAACACTGGAAACCTCAATTTCTGTATCTGCTTTCTGGCTCTCAACTGTAACCGTGATCGACTGATTCTTGTAACCTTTTGCTTCGATCACAATCTCATTCAAGCCACTATCCAGTGTGCCAGTCTGAATTGTCAATGTTGTACCATTTACTGCAAATTCAAGTGCAACATCTTCCTCCTCATCATTGCCAGTTACTTTTACAGACTTAATTGCTTTCAGATACTCTTCATCACCAGTCAGAACCAGCGGTTCTCCCTCATCAACCGTAGTGTTGCCTGTCAGCTTCGGTGCTGGAAGCAGTTTCTCTTCGTCACCCGCTAACTTCATATCCTTTGTAACTGTAAAGGTAAGCTCTTCGTATCCTTCTGCCTGGATCGTTACATCGGTGCTTTCTTCGGTGCTGAAACCGTCTAAAGTGAAATCGATGCAATCAAAATCCTGTACATTGTTATCTGGATCATCTGCATCTGTCATCTTCCATGTAGGGTTATACGAACTAAGGCTGTAAGTTGCTTTCGTATACTCTTTATTTCCAACTTTCACGGATGTAATCTTAGCCAAGTAATCTTTTACACTCGTTCCCTTTGAAGCTTTAAAAGAAGCACGTCCAAAATCTGGATCAAATGACCAACTGGCTTTATGTTTGCTGAACTCCACTACTTCTGGAGCTGCCATCTCTTCCTGAATTTCTTCCTCTTCCTTCTCAACCACAAATTCACATCTCAGGGCCTCTGTGTAGTAATTCGAACGAAGTGTCAGTTTATAAGTTCCCGGCTGAACCTGATGGAGAATCAGCTTCTTGCCATCCCCGGATACTTCATAGTAAACATCGTTGCTGCTGGACACGCCTTTCGTGTAGATATTTCTCTCAACCGCATCTTCCTCGTCAGAAAGCAGGGTAACAGATTTCAGGTTCTTCAGGAAATCTCCCTTGCTGCCATTAACGGTAAATTCAGCATTTGCAAAATAGTAGGTCTTATTAGAATCTTCTTTTTTCTCAGCTGCAAACGCCTCTTTATCATCCGCATAATCAACGTTCAGCGATAAATCGTTTTCCAGCACCTTATCGTATGTAAATGCGATACTCTGGCTCTTATATCCCGTTGCATCGACAGTCAGCTTATACTCCTCACCAGCCTTGAATACATCCGCCTCTATGGTAATGGTGCCAGCTTCTTTATCGATGGAATATTTGTCCTTGCTGAGTGCCTGCCAGTTTCCGTTGACAACGATACTCTGAACCGCCTCGATATACTCTGTATCCTCTGTCCGCAGGACTACCGGCTCGCCCTCTTTGTTCTGTACAACTGTAATCGCCGGTGCATCCTGACGGGAGAAGTTTCCATTGTACTGGATATCGCCGAGCAGACCATCTTCGAGAACTTCTTTTGCCGTTGCCGGATGGTTCGGATCCAGTGCTCCGTTTTCACGGTAATCTGCAAATGGAAGCATTCTGTTCTCTTCGTATTTCTGATTCTCGCTCTTATTTACGTAGTCTGCCCATCTGAAGAAATCATCATCTCCAGTATCAAAGACAGCATCCGGAATCGCATTGTTCCACCACTCCATCACTGCCTTGGACGCATCATTTTCCATCTTGGTCTGTTCAAGGAGATGTGCATTTACAAGCAGATCTGAATCAAAAATCAGGTTTGCAGAGATTGCAGAGCTTCCTGAGCTGCTGCCGCTGGAGCTTCCACTTCCGCCGGAACCGGTCGATGCGGTGCTGATACCGTCGAATCCGTATGCCGCCATTTTCTGGCCATTGGTCTGTTCCTTCTCTTTTACCGGCTCTGCGCCCGTTGTCACCTTGAAGCTCTTGGAGAATGACCGGAAACCATTTGCATATACCGTGATCTTGTAATTGCCCTTGTATGGCAGATGGTCTGTATTATCATTGTACAGAACAAATAAATCCTGGCTGTAGAGATACCAGTCATCGATCATCTTAAGGTCGCTTACTGTTCCGTTCGGAGCTTCCAGGGTCACACGCTCGATCGGTGTCTCAATTGCGTATACCAGATCGCTGACTGCAAAATGGAGATTCTTACCGGACTGCGGTGTTTCCTTAAGCTCCAGCGTCGGTACTGTCTCATTGACGACATGAATCGGGACGAGCGCGGAACCGCCTGCCGACGATACAACCCGCACATAATAACGTCCATTATTGTAGAAATTGCTCTGTCCTGTCTGGATAGTCAGCTGTCCAACGCGTCCCTGTCCGTGCGCCACATTCTTTTCACTGTCAAATACGAGGCTTGAATTGATTGTGTTCTTCTGCTCATCGTATTCAACCAGCTCCAGTTTGCGGATGCCGTCAAACCACTCTTTTTCCTCGTCTGTATTATAGTTAAACAGAATGGTAACGGCTGCTTTTCCATTTTTTGGAAGAACCGCATCCGGCGAATAGCTCGGATGAGTCTGTTTCTCTTCATTCAAGTTATAAGTAGTCTTTTTCGGAGAAATGCGGGGATTTCCGTTTTCATCGTAATTGGTCAGATAATAGTCCCAGTAAGCAACTGACTCATGCGTCAGAATCTTCTCAGGCATATAGCCGTCGTTTTCCTCATATACAGCATCTTCCTGGCTCTCATTGCTCAGAACCACCGTTTCTTCTTTTGCCGCATCTTCTTTGCTGCTGACGGTTACTTTGCCCGGTGTGCCAAGAAGCGCCAGTTTTGCCATACGTCCGTCATCTGTGATCGGAGTTAAAAGATTGGTTACATCTTTTCCATCGACCTTAACGACCGTATTGCCTGCATTGTATCCCTCATCAAATGCGATCGGAAGCCACCAACCCAGGGAATTTACTTCGGTAAGCTTTGTCTTCGTCTCATCTACCAGCGAAACCATCTGCGGCTTGTCTGGATTTTCAGTGTTTCCGTTATCTCCGGCATTTCCGCCATTCTGATTTCCGTCATTCCCGGAATTACCGTTATTTCCAGAATTACTGTTGCTTCCAGAATTACTGTTGCTTCCAGAGCCCCCCGAATGGCTGCCGCCGGAACTGCCGGAATTCCCTGAACCGCCTCCTGATACGCTGCTTCCGTTGCCGTCTGCTGCCGGGCTGCTCGCGTAACCTCTATCCGCACGGGTCTGGACCTCTCCATTTTCATTGACCCACTGTCCATCCGCATTGATGCTGTAGCCGTCCGGTGTCCGACCTTCGGTGTGCATCTGACCATAGTTTTCTGCACTCAAGTTATCAAAATAATAGCATTTTCCATCAATCCACTGCCATCCGGTCACGGTCATACCTTCCGTTCCATCGGATGCAGTGCTGAAGAAATACCATTTTCCTGCATTGTCCTTCCACCAGCCGCGGCGCATCTGTCCTTCCACGCCATCGGCTGTTGTGTTCATATAGTACCGGCGTCCATCGACGGTGATCCATCCAGTCATCATCCGTCCGGTCTGCGGATCCAGATAATACCAGCCGCTCTCGGTCTTGACCCATCCAGTCTTAAGCGTTCCGTCCGTTCCCTGATATTTCCAGTCCTGTCCTTCCTGAATCCAGGCGCCGGTCTGTACTCCGGACTCCGATGCCTGTCCGGTTGAAGCATAAGCAGTACCTGCCTGCGCCGCCGCTAACACGGTCACCGCTGCCAGAATTGCCTGCCGGGATCTTCCCTTACCTTTCATACATATTCCTCCATATAATCTTTTGTAGTATCTTACTCTCCGCACCGGATTAGACATCCCTAACTCAGGCGGCCGAGGAGGTTAGTATAAACTAATCCAATGAAGTCTGTCAATTATTTAAATCTATTTAAAAATGAGAATTTTTATCTATTTTTAATTGAATTTTATTCTCAATAAAGCATTACTTTTTTAGTTGCTAAAACTAACATGCAAATTTCTTTTTCCATTCAGCACATGTTAAGTCTCATTTTGCAGCGATTTTTTCCGCCTTTTTCCCTGATATTGCCTCGCTTGCCATGAATTTTAAAAAAACATATTTTGAGAATTTTTTTCTGTTTGCTTCATTTCGTATATTTTTATCCTTTTCGCACATACTCCATCTGTAAACATTTTGTCCCATTCCAGTCCCTTCGCGGTCACTGATATTGGCTTCTCTGATAGGAGATTTACACGATGCAGATTTCTTCATCCATTGAAAATAACCGGACTTTTTTTCAAAAAAAGCTCCGACCGGACATCAGTTTTGATGTCGTAGATCGGAACCTGATGATCGGCGGGCGCGATGCCTG
>ULVY01054016.1_pt1 | contig 22219 bp, 27 predicted proteins | sample 1959861 | NCBI WGS metagenome assembly ULVY01 (sample SAMEA4835798, study PRJEB28245) | human gut metagenome | biome: gut microbiome; material: fecal sample | place: Denmark | collected 2008
AAGTAAAACAGGTGTATCAGAAAGATGCTTGCTGGACCATGCATCCAGACACTTTTGTGGTGCTGAAGCAGTTGAAGGACGGAAACGGCAGATATCTTCTGCAGGACGATATTTCCGGCGAATTCCCTTACAAGATGTTGGGAAAACCTGTGTACATTTCTGACAATATGCCACAGATTGCGGCAGATGCTGCGGCTATCCTCTATGGCGATTACAGCGGTTTGTCCGTAAACATGCGGGAAAACATCGAAATCAAGGTTCTGCGTGAAAAATACGCTGATATGCACGCAATCGGCATCCTTTCCTGGATGGAATTTGACAGCAAAGTTTCTAACCATCAGAAACTGGCTGTACTGAAAATGAAATCTGCCTGAGCAGAAGGGGGGATATGCATATGTGGGTAAAAGCGTTAAAAAGTTTTGGAGGGAAAGTATCTATGGGACAGGGACAGGAAATGGAACTGGAAGAAAATGATACGTTGCAAGATCTGCTGGAAGCGGGATATGTAACAAAAATCATGGTGAATGGTCAGGAACAGCCAGAACCTGATAAGGTACAGGAAGAAACTACAGAAAATCAGAATTCCAATGCAGAGGACAGCACAGATCAGAGTGCGGATGAAGCGGAACTGCAAGTTGGTTATCTGGATGAAGCGGATCTGGAAGAAATGACAACCGCAGACCTGAAAAAACTGGCAAAAGAAATGGGAGTTTCTACAGCCGGAACCAAAAAAGAAATCATTCAGCGGATTGCAGAGGTTGAAGTGGAAATTGGAGCAGAGGCAGAGGGTGACGCCTGTGAAGATCAGTGACCTGACCATAGAGGAAGTGAAATTGTTTTGCCGTGCGGAAGGTGGAGAGGAGGAAGACATCCTCTTTACAGCCATCATGGATGCAGGCAAACAGTTTATTCAAAGCCAAACAGGTATGAGCGAGGAGGAGATCGATACAAAAGCAGATCTCACCCTTGCTTTTTTAATGCTTGCGGCGGATATGTACGAAAATCGAACATATACCATTCTGACATCCGGGAAAACACCGAATATCAATCCGGCGGCATCGGCAATCATCAACCAATACTGCCGCATCATTTTGTAAGGGGGGGAGCTGAATGCAGCCAGGAGAATTGAGAAACCGTATCGAAATCCAGCGTCTGACAAAAACGCAGGGGATTTACGGGGATACAAAAATTTCTTTTCTGCCCCTTAAAAAAGTGTGGGCGAAGGTAAACGGTCTGCATGGAAAGGAATACTGGGAAGCAAAGGAATACGGCGTGGAAAGGACTGTTGAATTTGTGATCCGGTATTCCGCTTGCCGTGACCTGACGGAAAAAGACAGAATCTTGTTTCGAGGGAATCTCTATAACATTTCTTCCATTGACAATGTGATGTACCGAAATGAGTATTTGAAAATCAAAGCTGTTGCGGATATTACGGAAAGGGGAAATCAGGATGGAACAAAGCTTGAAAGACTTGGACAAGGCATTTGAAGCAATGTTAAAAAAATTTCCGGACGCAAGGCGTGAACTTGTTGAAAACGCAGGAGAAAAAATGCAGCGGAAGGTGCTGCAGAATATATCCACCACAACAAAAGAGGTTACAGGACATTTGCTGGAAGGTGTAACACTGGATATTGGCAGCGGCGGCGGGTATGCGGCTGTGCGTAATGATGCCAAAATCGCACCACATGCACATCTAGTAGAGAATGGACACAAACTGGTGCGGGGCGGTCCTCTAAAAGTACCGAAAAAAGAGTTGCAAAGCGCCAATCCAAGAAGCACAGGCGCCGTAGTAGGCTGGGTACCGGGGAAACATATGTACCGAAACGCCATGAATGACCTGGAAGACGAGTTGATTGGTGACGCCGAGGAAATGGTGGAAAAGTTGGTGGGTGATCTGTTTTGACAGGAAAGAAAGAGATTCTTCAGGCATTGAAAAATGAATTTGCAAAATGCGTTCCGGAAGCGGAGCATTATTTCGGAAAGATAGGGGAAGGATATTCCCCTCCTGCTTTCCTTTATTTGCCTAGCTTCAACCAAGAAAGCAGGCACAACGCTTTTTTTCAGGACACGAACAGAGAAATACAAATTATTTACTTCGGCAGAACAGATGGTTATGGCACAACGGATTTTGATGAAAAACTGGAAATCGAAAAAAAGGTGACTGCTTTTTTGAACACATTTCTTTTGCCGGTAGGAGATCGAACGCTTCTTTTTACGTATGAAACGCAGGATGCGGATGAACAGCTTTCTTTCTATATTCGATTTGAATATAAGGAGGATGCACCATTTGCCATGTTCGAGGAAGAAGAAAATATGGATGCAGCGGAGAATGTGCATTTTACAGAAAGGGTGAAGTAAATGGGATTACCCAATATTTTGATTGAATTTAAAAGCAAAGCATCTACAGCCATTAAGCGTGGTGAGCGTGGCATCGTGGCTGTGATGCTGATCGAGGCGGAGAAGGACGCCGGTGTAACGAAGGTCGAAGACGTTACGCAGATTCCGGATGGATTGACGGAAGACAATAAAGCATACTTGGAACGTGCTTTTTATGGCGGCAGTATGCCTGTAAAGTATGTGCAGGTGATTCTGACGGACACGGTAGCAAACGGTCTAAAATTTTTGGAAGTGACAAAGTTTGATTATTTTGTGGCGCCTCCAACCGTAACGCCGGAAGAAGTAACCAGCATTATCACTTTTATCAAAACCTTACGGGATAACAAAGGGATTCGTGTAAAGGCAGTGCTGCCAAATGCGAAAGCAGACCATGAAGGAATTATCAATTTCACTACATCAGACATCAAGGTGGGAGAAAAAACATACAGTGCGGCGGAATATTGCTCTCGTATGGCAAGCCTGCTGGCAGGTACTCCACTTTCCGTCAGTGCGACATACTATCCTCTGTCTGAAGTGGAAGATGTTCCAAAATTCACGAAATCAGAATTGGACGCCAAAATCGATGCCGGTGAGCTTGTGATCTTCCATGATGGGGAGAAAGTAAAGGTTGGTCGTGCAGTCAACAGCCTGGTGACAGTAGGTCAGACCAAAAGCGCAGATTACAAGTCCATCAAAATTGTGGACATCATGGATATGATCTATACCGATATCAAAACCACCTGCGAGGATGTCTATATCGGCAAATTCGCAAACAGCTATGATAATAAATGTTTGCTGATCATTTCCATTCAGGCATATCTGGAAGGGCTGCGGGATGAGGAACTGCTGGATCAGAACATCGTAACAGGTGTTGACATGGAAGCCCAGACAAACTATTTGAAAGGGCAGGGGATTGATACGTCTGAAATGACAGAACAGGAGATCAAAGGGGCAAATACGGGCACAAACGTATTCTTATCCGCATCCTATAAGATTTTGAACGCAATCGAAGATATTTCCGTGAAATTCTATATTTAAGGGGGGAGAAGTATGGGACAGTTTGATGAAAGGCGTGCGATAAACGGCACATTTGGCAAACTTTATCTGGAAGGTCAGCTGGTAAGAGAGGCGACTGCACTGAAGGCAGAGGTGCAGATGCAGTTCATGGACGTGCCTATGTGTGGGGATCTGGCAAAACACCAGAAATTCAGCGGCATGGAGTGCAACGGCAATATTACCATGACAAAAATCAACAGCCGTATGGCGATTTTGATTTCTGACATGATCAAAGCCGGAAAAACACCTGTATTTACCATTATGAGTAAATTGGCTGATCCAGATTCTTGGGGAGCGGAGCGAGTTGTTTTGAAAGGCGTTCAGTTTTCGACGCTGACATTGGCAGACTGGGAAGCACAAAAACTTGGTGTGGTAAGTCAGCCGTTTACATTTACAGACTGGGATCTGCTGGATGTTATTGCTGCAGACTAAAGGAGGAAGAAAATATATGAGTATTTTAGATAAACTGCTGGAAACAGATTTGAAAAAACTGCAGAACAAGGAAAAGAAAACCTATGAGGTCAAACGCTTGTCTGAAATCGTGGGAGAACCATTTCTGGTTACCTGTAAGCCGTTGGGGCATGAACAGGTAGCCCATGTAGGGGAAATCAGTAAGGATGAAACGGATATTCGTTTGAACACCATTTTGGAAGGATGCGAAGTCGAAGGGAAATCTTTCAGTTATGATGTATTTACATCCAAGTTGGGGACACCTTCTGGCAAGGAGGTTGTTGAAAAACTGCTGCGTGCAGGCGAGGTTTGGGAGCTTTACAGGATTATCAATAAAATGTCCGGATATGGTAGCGATGTGGTGGAAGAAGTAAAAAACTGATTCGGGATGGAGATGCCAGAGCTACTATTATGTACCGAGCGTGGCTAAAGTTTGGCATTCTGCCCTCCCAAAGTTATGCTATGACGGATGGGGAATTGATCACACTCATGGCTTTCATGGATTTTGAAATGGCAAGATGATTGATGATGTGTCGCCTTTTGTGATAATATGAGGAAAATATGATCGTGAAGAGGCGGTGCAGACATGGGATTTTTTGATAAATTATTTCGCAGAAAAAAGGTCATGCAGGAGAAGAAAATATTTTTAGAAAGAGAGGACAGTCAACTATCCCAAATAGCGACTACGGAAAAACAAAGAGGAATGGTCATTGTGAACCATTTGAGTGTGGATGATGCTGTGGCAGAGAGACTTCTTGAAAGAGTGATTGCTTTTGATGTGGAAACGACAGGTTTGTCAGCAAAAAGCAACCGTATCATAGAAATCGGAGCGGTTCTGTTTGAAAACGGAGAAGAGAGCAAGCGATATAGTACGCTTGTTGATGCAGGGGTAAATGTCCCGCCAACTGTTACAGCAATCAACCATATCACAAATGAAATGCTTCTGACAGCACCGAGAGAAAAATTTGTTTATCCTGAATTTTTGGCATTCTTGGGTGATGCCTTGGAAGGAAAGACGATGTTGTGCGCCCACAATGCGAGATTCGATATGGACTTTTTGTCGGAAACATTGATGCGGTTGGGGTATGATGCAACGATTTCCTGTGTGGATACGCTTGCGTTATCCAGAAAGATGTTGAAATTGCGCAGTAATAAGCTGGATACAGTGGCACAATATTTTGGGATTGAAAACGAACAGGCTCACCACGCTGTTGCTGATGCAGAGGTCTGCGGAAAAATACTGCTGGAACTGCTTAAGCTAAAAAAAGAGCGGCAGAAGCAATATATGCAATATCTGGAAGAAAGCAGCCTTGATGAGGAAGAGATGGAAACGTGTGCATACATTCAGAAGATTATTGCAGATCACGAAGGTGACTTAGAATTCCTTGGCTTTTCAAAAAATAAAAAAGGTTATATAGATGTTATCTTCATATCCAGCATTTTCAAAATTAAATTCATGAAGAAGAGAAGGTATATCCTCGCAGAAAAAAGATTCTTCCAAAATTCAGACTTAGAAATAGAACCTTGTTCAAAAACGGAGGGAACTGAAGCGTATGTTCGTGTTTTCTTTCAAAATCCTTTCCAGTTGGAAAACGTGGCAGAAAGTATCTGGCATATCTACAAAGAACATTATGACAAGGAGATGTACAGCCTTGCAATGGGATACCTTACAAGGGAGGATGCCGTTTGTATAATAAAATCTTTGCATACGCTTTCGGTTTATGATGTGGCGAAATTGCTGCAGAGAGCATCTGAACGTGAAGAAGAAAGATTATGGAAGGAGAAAGAAACGGAAAGAATTGCTGCCGAACAGCAAAAGGAAAGGGAGAAGAAAGCGGAAGAGAAGAAAAAAGCAAAAGAGGAGAAGAAAGCGGAAGAAAAGAAAAACGCATCAGCAGGAAGAAAATCATTAGGCAGACCAGTCTTGCAAATGACGGATGATCTGGTGATCATTGCAAGATACGAAAGTATTGCTGAAGCTATCAGAGAAACGGGGATCAATTCCAAAAGTATTCGTGATGCAGCCAAAGGTGTACAAAAACATGCTGGTGGATATGTTTGGAAATATGAAGACGAACAGCAATTATAAAAAGAACAGCTTTTTGCAGAAAGAATTTTCGGACTGCAAAAGGCTGTTTTTATATTTCAAAAAGGGGGTGAAGACTTGTCAAAAGATGTCAGTATTGTATTCAAAGCATCTGACGGGCTATCTGAGAGCCTGAAGCAAATGAGGAAGAATGTAAACAGCCTTTCCAATGATGTGACAGAATACAGAAAAATACAGGATCAGGCATTCCAGAAAAAAACCGAAATAAAATTTGACATTGTCCAAGCCAAAAAAGACCTGAAAGACCTGACAAAAGCTGTGCAGGATAATGTGGATGGAGCAAAGGAAGCCTTCATGGACAAACAGCTTGCGTTAGAAAAGCTGAATGAAGAGTACAAGCGTCTGTCACAGGTTGCAAAAGAGGCAGGGAAAGCAGAGCGGGATTTGGCAGCGGATATGAGCCGTACCAGCAATGCCAATGCAGGGAGAGGCTTTTCTTCGTCTTTAAGCGGATTCATGAACGGTCTTGCCTCTGCAGGATTGGGAAGTATGATTGGATCGGCGGCACAGAATTATATGAATACGACAATCACATCCGTTTTTGGACAGAACACTGGCGGGATGGTCAGCGGTGTCATTGGCGGAGGTATTCAAGGTGCAGCCATCGGCAGCATTGCGGGTCCCATCGGGACAGCAGTTGGTGCAGCGGTCGGTGGATTGACGGGTGCCATTAACGCACTGGCTGATAAAAACAGCCGAGAGGATGATTATTTCCGAAGCGAGGTGCAGAGTTTGCACAGCAGTGCCATAAATGAGATGAATTCCGCACTGGAAAGAAGCAGCGTTTATGCATCTGAAAGAGAAGATTACCAACGCAACTATGCCAGTATGACAGATGATGCTACCGGAGCCAAATTATATCAGGCAATCAAAGAATACGGGGACAAAACACCATATGATACTTCTGTGATGCTTGCAAAAGGCATGGAAATGCTGTCTTATGGTATCGAAAAAGAAAAAATCATGGATTACACAGACATGATTGGGAATATTGCCATGGGCAATGCCAATAAATTTTCAGGTCTGTCTTATGCCATTGCGCAATCAATGGGTGCTGGCGTGCTCAACGGTCAGGATCGTAATCAGATGGTTGGCTGGGGTTTTGATCCGTTGGAATATGTGGCAGAAAATGAAGGCATCACAAAAGCGGCTGCAAAGGATCTGATGAGTGACGGTAAGATCACGGCAGAGATGCTGGAAGATGCAATGCGTACTGCTACCAGCGAAGGAGAACGTTTCCATGATGCTGTCAATGCTATGAGTGATACATTTTCCGGTTTGCAGGGGCAGTTAGAAAGTGCCAAAAAGAATATTGAGATTGCCATGGGTGAAGGTTACAATGCCGCAAGAAAAGAAGGTATGGCGAGGGAAATCGAAGCCTATAACGGTCAAATGGGCGAACAGATGAAAGAAGCGTACAGAATGATAGGTGCGTATGAAGCGGAAATGGAAAATCAGCATCAACAGTCCATCCTGAATGCTCTGGAACAGGCAAACCAAGACATCGAAAGCAAAGGTCTGGAAGGCTTGGATGCACAAAAGCGTATGTGGGAAGCATACACGGAAGCCGAGATCGAATATAAAAACGGTGAGGAATACCAGAAAAAACTGCAGGCAGAAAAAGACCTGGTACAAAGCATCCAAGGCGCATTGGTGGAAAGCGGGGATTACGTCAGCTTTGGATCGGCAATGGCCAATGAATTTTCCAAAGGGTGGAGCTCTACCAGAACCAATAATGCTGTCAATGACATCAAGTCATTGGGCGGCGGCAGTTTTTTGAACGGTCTTTTTGCACGAACTGCGTTAAAATACGGCACACCGACAGGTCATGCAACGGGGCTGCCAAGGGTTCCGTATGATGGGTACCCGGCAATCCTCCATGAAGGTGAACAGGTGTTGACACGTGTAGAGGCGGATAAACAAAAGAACGGTACCGGCGGTGTGCATGTTGCAAAATTGGCAGACAGCATCATTGTGCGGGAAGAAGCGGACATTGATAAATTTGCTACGGCATTCGCAAGAAAAATCATGGCTGCTGCGGAATGTTATGCGGGCTAAAAGGGGGAATGAAGTTTGTTTGAATTTTGGCTCAAGAATGAAACGAAAAGCGAAGATATTCTACTGCCCGTTACTCCTGAAGGCTATGAGATCAGCACAGGCATGGAAATTGAAACAGTACGGGCAACAAATCTTGGTGATATCAATGTTGCCGGCCGGCGTAAGCCAAAGAGCATCACATTAAGCAGTTTTTTTCCGGCAAGAGATTATCCATTTGTCAGAAAAGGCGGCATCTTGCTGGGAAATGCTGCGGAATATGTAAAAAAGCTGGAACAATGGAAGGATGCGAAAGATATCATCCGACTGGTTATCGCTGACAATGGCGGTGCACGTGTCAATGATCAGTTTTACATCGAAAATATTACTTCCGGTGAAAGGAAAGAGGATAACGGAGATATCACATATACGATCAACCTGCGGCAGTACACACCTATGAAAGTTTCTGCCGTCGCACAGGCTCCTGCGGCAAACACGCCAAGAACGGATACAACAACAGCAGCACCGAAAAAGGCGAAAACCTATACAGTCAAAAGCGGAGATTGCCTGAGTGCCATTGCAAGGCAGATATATGGGGACGCAAGTCAATGGAAAAAGATATACGAAGCCAATAAATCTATCATCGGAGGTAATCCAAATCTTATTTTCCCTGGTCAGACCTACACAATTCCATAAGGGGGAATCCATATGAGTATGAGAGCGTTTCATATTTCCAAGGAAGGGAATAAGACGGAGATTACAGAAATCATCACCAGTTTGACCATCAGCGGAGAATACAGAAGCTGTGCGAGGATGTGTCAATTTGGCATCGTCCATGCTGCTGGGGATGAAAGAACGTGGCTGATCCGCATAGATGTGGGGGATATCATCAAAGTGATAGATGTGGACAAGGTAATGTTCCAAGGCCCCGTTTGGACAAAAAGTAAAGCCACAGAGACGAATGAGATTGACTATACCTGCAATGATTATGGGATTTATCTGAAAAAGAACAAAGCCAGCTATGTATTCAATAAAATGACGCCGGAAGCCATTGCGAAAAAGGTATGTGGTGATTTTGGTATCAAGATTGGCAGCCTGTCTATTACTGGGGTGCCGATCAGCAGGAAATTTTTCAATGTCAGCTTATACGATATCATTATGACGGCATACTCACTGGCGAATGACAAGAAATACTATTGCATCTTCGAGGGTGAATTGATGTATATGCTGGAAAAAGGCAAAAAGGAGTGCACGCCGCTGGAGAGTGATGTGAACCTGTTGACAGCCAGTGTCAGTGAGAGCTTGAACAATATGGTCAATCGGGTAAGGGTTTACAGCAAAGAAGATAAACTGCTTAAAGAATTCACAGAAGAAGCGGATGCCAAGTTGTATGGATATTTGACGGAAATCATCCGAATTTCCAGCAATGATGAAGACTATACCAAGAAGGCAAAGGACATGCTGGAAGGTGTGGAGCGGAAAATCAGCGTGACAAATTTCGGGACATCAGAATACATCACCGGAAAGAAAGTCAATGTGACAGAGCCGTATACAGGCTTGACAGGGATATTCTATATTGATGGTGATGAGCATAACTGGAAGAATGGAATTTACACAAATAAGCTGACGCTGAATTTCGAAAATATGATGGACGATAAAGACAGTGGCAGCGAAAATAAGTGAGGTGGGCTATGTATAACGAAAATGATAACCCATACAACAATTTTTTAGGAATCATGAGGGAACAGGGAGAGATAAACAACCCCGTTCCCTTTTTGATTGGAGAAGTCAAAACGGCAAATCCTTTGACAGTAGCCATAGGGGATTTCGTGCTGGAGAGAAAAGATTTGAAAATCAACAGCTTTTTGCTGAAAAATTATCAGCGCAGATTAAATTTGGCAACCACTGGAGCAACAGGTGTGACAAGTACAAAAAGTGGGGGCGGCGGTGATGACGCATTTGCTTCACATGCCCATGATCAGAACACCATTGGGATACCAGCCGGCACATATACCACATTGGATGACTTTGCCGTTGGGGATGAGGTGTTGATTTTGGTAAGTGCGGATAAGCAGCAGTACATCATAGTCTGCACATTGCTATAAAGAATGGAGGGAATGATATGAGCCTATTTCCATTTTTCGGTGATACTGTTACAGAAGTCGCAGCGGGAACCAATCTGCCGTTATACAAAGAGGTGGCGTGGGATTTTCAAAACAATATCCCCAAACTGAAAAATGGGGAATACGAAATTGTAACAGAAAATGAAGCTGTAAAGACTTGGGCGTATAAGGCGCTGAAAACAGAGAGATTCCAGCATTTGATTTACAGTTGGAATTATGGGAGCGAAATTGACAGTATCATTGGACAGAGCTACACGCCAAATCTCACAAAGGCAGAGTGCATCCGGTATATTGAGGAGGCATTGCTGATCAATCCCTATATCAAAGCGGTGTCCGAAGTGGAAGTATCTTTTTCGGAGGGGCATCTTACCGTTTCTGGCACACTGGAAACAATTTATGGGGAAACCGAAGTGGAGGTGCGTGTGTAAATGTATGAAGATAAAACCTATGAGAATATAAGAGACGAAATCCTGTCCAAAGTGACATTGACGGATACGAGGGAAGGTTCCTTTGCCAGCGATGTGGTAAGTCCGATTTCCTATGAGATGGAAAAGACGTATAACCAATTTGACCGTATGCTGGGAATCATGTTTCTGGATACATCCGCAGGGACATACATCGATGATAGGGGAAAAGAATACGGAATCATCCGCAAAGAGGGAACGTATGCCAAGGGCGAAGTGACATTCACAGGAGAAAAGGATGTGGAGATTCCGGCAGGCACATTATGCGCAACAGTGGGTGGTTTGATGTTTGAAGTGCTGGAAGGGGGCGTGATTCCAGAAGGCGGCACCATTACCCTGCTGGTAGAAGCGCAGGAACCGGGAGATAAGTATAATGTGCTGGCAGGAAGTGTGAGAGTTCTGCCGACATCCATATTTGGTGTGACGGCTGTAACGAATGATGAAAAGATGCTGGGAGGATCAGAGAGAGAAACGGATGCGGAACTGGTGGAACGTATTTTGCTGAAATTGCAATCCCCGGCAACCAGCGGAAACGTGTATCACTATAAGCTGTGGGCAATGAATGTGGAAGGCGTTGGAAATGTAAAGGTATTTCCACTGGATAATGGTCCTGGTACAGTGACAGTCATGCCGATCACCAGCAGTGGAAGAAGTCCAGATGAAGAAATCATCCAACGAGTGGAGGAATACATAGAAGAACAGCGTCCCATTGGTGCGACAGTGACGGTCATGGCACCAGCAGAAAAAATGATCAATGTAGCTGCGTCTGTGGAAATCACGACAGCAGTGACTGCGGAAACGGTAAAGGAAGCCTATGGGAAGCTGTTAGAGGAGTATATCAAAAAAAGCGTGTTCAAATTGAGCACAGTAGATTATTTCAAGTGCCTGTCCATGTTCTACGATATTGAGGGTGTGGTATCTGTCAAAACATTTACGATCAACGGAGGAACAGAGAGCATCAGCATTGGTGAAAAAGAGATTCAGGTCACAGGCAGCATAGATATTGAGGGGGCGGTTGGATGAACCTTATGAGTTTGCTTCCGCAAGACTATCTGCGTAGTCCGGCGATGGTAGAGCTGCAGAAAGCCATAGAGTGGGCAGGAACAGAGATGGAAGTTGATATTGATGATTTGTGCGACCAGCTTTTCCTGGGAACCGCCACATGGGGGCTGTCATTATGGGAAAAGATGTTTGATGTCAAAACGGATCTGTCAAAGTCTTATGAATTCAGACGGGCGGCAGTTCGTGCGAAGATGATGGGGACAGGTACCACCACAGTACAGCTGATCAAAAACGTAGCGGAAAGTTTTCTGGGCGGAGAAGTGCGAGTGGTGGAACAGAACAGTGCGTATAAATTTCAAATCATCATGGAAACCATTATCGGCATTCCACCAAATGTGGAAGATTTGAAAAGAAGTATCGAAGAAATCAAACCGGCACACCTGACTTTTGAGATTATATTCAAATACAATACATACGGAGATCTGAGCCGATACACCTATGGACAGATAAGTAAATATCGGCATTGGGAGCTGAGAGAGAAGGAGCTTGTATGATGGGAAATGTATTATCAGATGTTAAACAGACGGTCATTGAAAAAAATGATGCAGATGAACTGCTCAAAGTTAAACAGTACCTGCGGAAGTGGGGGAGAGTGCAGCAAATTTGCGGAGAACATCAGGTTAGAATCGTTCAGTACAATCGGTTACTGGAGCGCCTGCAACAGTATAAATGTAAAATGGGAGCTGAAGAAAAGGAGAGAATCGAAAAATCTTACAAAAGCAGTATCCAAAACATGGTAAGAAATATCGAGGACCTGAACAGATTTGCCAATAGAATGGAAAGAATTGTAGGGAAGTTAGATCCAGAAGAAGAAATGCTCATCCGTATGTATTATGGTCGAGAGGCATCTATCAATACGATTTGTATGAGGTTATGCATTGGCAGATCTACCATGTTTCGCATCAGAGATAAAGCACTGAAAAACTTGCTGAAAATTATGGAAGGAGAGAAAATGGAGGGTGAAACAGAGGATGAAGGTTGACATAGAATCATTTCTGCTGCTGGCATCGGCATTAAGTGCGATTGTAGCATGTGGTACGATTATGTTTAAGAGTTTCAAGTGGTTTGACCGGCAAAATCAGCAGGACAAAGATATCGAGGACCTGAAGAAAAAACATGATCAGGATATCCGTGAAATAAAGGAGGAACAGAAAGAATTATGCTATGCTGCCCTTGCAACACTGGATGGATTGGAGCAGTTGGGTGCCAATGGCAATGTGACGAACGCACATAGATCGTTAGAAAAGCATATGAACAAGGCAGCTCATACCTGATTTTGCTTTTATTGTGTAACGAGGAAAATAAAAAAGTATGGAAAATTTGCTCTTTTTTGAAAAGGGCATTTTTTACATATGATGAAACAGCAAATTCATTGATATTTCAGGATTTTATGAGGAACGCACACGTCAGTTTTCACTTGGGGTAGATGAGTGAGTGAAAACTGGCGTATTTTTGTGAGTGAAAAAAGGAGGAAGAAAGTATGACAGGAAAAGTAAATTGGATTATCGAAAACTGGTATTTTATTCTGACAGCATTGGTGATGGTAGGGATGGCTGGAGCGGTCGTGTTCAATTTTTTCTCTCGCCCTTCCAAAGAGCAGGTAAATGCAATTAAAAAATGGCTGCTGTTTGCAGTCATGGAAGCGGAGAGACAAATGGGCGGCGGTACTGGTCAGTTGAAGCTGAGAAATGTATATGATATGTTTGTTGGAAAATTCCCTGCTGCTGCCATGGTCATTTCATTTGATACCTTTTCTTCATGGGTGGATGAAGTGCTGAAGCAGATGCGGGAAATACTGGAAGAAAATCAGAATATCCAGAAGTATGTTGGGATGCATTGAGAGTTAATTTCTGTAAGAATGAGGCAGGGGCAAAAGCCCCGTCTTTTTAATTTAGAAAACAAAAGAGTATATTTTGTGAGAAATCGATATAGACTTTTTTATATAATTTGCATATAATAACCTTGAAATTATAAAAAAAGAAGGGAGGAGTATTATGAAATTCAAAAAAGCAAAATTGTTTTGGATAGAAAATTTAAAAAGAATTGAAAGCATTCCTTATGACGGTGATATTGAGTACTACGCCTTCCTTCGGAAATATAGGGAAAAGGGATATAAACAAGTTGTAATAACTTCTGAAATTATGATACAAATCATAAAAGAAGCATATTTAAAAAACCAGTACCATGTATATAAGATGGAATTTGTAGAAGAAGATGATGATTTACAACAAGAAATCAATGCGCTTCTTAGTTTGATAGAACAGAATTCAGGATACTTGATTGAATTATTAGATAAATTAAAGTTTCTATCGGAAAAGTCTTCGATTGATCTTAAACGGATCTATGTTAAAGGAGAAGATGCAGAAAACAATCCTGTTTTGTTTTTCGTACAGTCCAATGGTATTATTGGAATTAATAGCAGTGCATTTCTTTCTATTTCTAAAGAATTGTGTGGATTGGTTGAGAGGTGTCTGTTTTAATGCAAAAAATTGTGTCGGGGATATCTTTACCAATCTTAGGTGCTATTGTTAGTTTGTTGGCAACCAATACATTTAATATTTTTAACTATTTTCCATTTGTTCCAGATGAGTATAGATATGAAATATGTCTTACAGTATATTTAGCGGTTTTTGATTTCTTAATTAGGATTGTATATGATTTATTAGTTAAAATATTAATCAAAAAATTTCATTCTGAAATTCAAGTTATCTTTTGTTTGCCAAATACAGAATCTGATATAGGTATTAATCCTACGGTTGTTTTTAATGAAGAAGGTCAATCACAAATTGATATTAGATTAAAGGTTAGTGGACAAAAAAAACATTTTTATGGCAAACGGATACAAATTAGTCAGATTGCTTGTGCCGATTTTCAAGTGAATATTAAAAATGAAATTACTGAAGTTGAAGGTAATAATTTTTATATAAATTTGGAAAAATTATTTGCAAATAGTAACGAAAATGATTTGGAGTCCACGCATCGTCTAGTCTTGATACAAACATTAGATGAAATTAAATATATAGCTAATATAAAAGCAGAATTTTTGGGTAAGCCGTTTAATATTAAATTTAAGTCTAATTTTGCAAAAGTAAAAGTGGGAGAGAGATAAATGGCAGCAACAACAAGATGGAAAGATTTACAAATAAAAAGCATTGATGTAGCAATCGAAAAGCTCATAGATGAAGTTACGAGTGATGAAAGAATGACTAATATTTCATGGGATAACTGGACTCTGAAGAGAGTTTTTGCAGAAAATCAAACCATGAAATTAAATGGAAAAGATGTTAAATATAATTATATTTCATATGCATACGATCAAACAACAGCTGGAAGTGTATCAGTAGAAGATAGAGTCACCAGAAAAGAAGGATTTATAATCGTGTACGATAGTGGAGGGGTCGTTAATTATATTGTTAATCAAAATTCCTCTGCAATGAAGTTTTTAAGAAAGCTTCTAACGTATACAGGGAAAAATGAATTAGAAAAAAATTCTTTTGAATTATCAAATGACTTTTTTATTTGGTTAATATATAGAGTATATTATGATAATAATAGCATAGAGATGGCTCCAGAATATAAAGAAATGATGTTAGATTCAATAAAGGGGATAAAAGGCGACACAGATGATTCACAAACTACTGTTTCAGCGAGTGGAGAAACTGTCATGAATGTTATTAGTACATTGTCTTTTTTGCTTGAAAGCAGAAATCTGAATCAGGTGAAAATAGACTTAACTTATACTGAACATAATAATATCAGTTTGTTACTACAAAAAGGAACTGTCAATGTATATTTAGAGGATTATATAGGTAGTTTTGGTAAAGAAGAACAAGTAGAGCAAAAAACAGCTAAATTATATTTAATGGTGTATTTGGAGATCTTGCCCCTATTGATGCAGGAATATAATATGGATATTGGGAATGAATTATGGAACCAAGAAATATATAAAAAATTCCTCAGAGATGTTGCGGATACAATTACTGAAAAAGTTCAATCGAAAATTACCTCATTAGACAATACAGATAAATCAGAAAAATGCGAGGAACCGAAAGATGTTGAAGTGCTTTAAGTAGGTTTTGTTATTTTAGAAATAATAGAACATGTTGTAGGAATAATAGAATCCCACTTGAATTCAAATTCAGGTGGGATATTTTCTTATACGCAGCATTACAATAAAAGTGATGATTATAATCAGATTGTTTAAAAAATTTTGAAAATAGTTGGAAAAAGATTTTCGCTGAATCATATATATCAAATGTTACAAATAATAAGAAAAGTATAGTATTTTTTAACTTGAAAAATTTGATACTTTTTGGATTTTCCTCTCTGCTATAATAAACTTCTAAAACAGAGAGTAGGAATACTATGAACAGCTTTATCACATGGATTGGTGGTAAAAATGTACAAGGAATTGATTATCAGAAATTATACGTAAAAGGGGCGGTATACCCGCCCCTAATTTTTATTGAAAAATCTTTTTGGTATCTCTTGTAATGAATTGAATATCACAGTCCAATATATTGGTGATTTTCAGAACTTCATCGAATGAAAAACTGTCACGGTATAACTTATTGCTCATAGATTGTGGTGCAATTTCCAGTTTTTCTGCAAGTTCTTTTACACTCATACTTCTTTCAATCATCAGTTGTTTTATGATTTTTGATGCTGCCATAACAACCCCTCCTTTTTGATATTATAACATATATGAGTATCATGTAATTATAGAAACAATAACATTTGAAAAAAGAAAAGCGGTAAGAAAGATAAGGCACTGCAAACCATCGTCTTACTTACCGCAATCACAGACATCATAGAAGCCCAGATAGAAATTATCAGAAACTTCTGAAATGCCGAAATTACGGGAAGTATTTTTGTTTCAAGCGTGGATAGTCTAGACTGGAAAGAACAGGGCGTAGAAGCGGAAATCAACCAGGTTTTGAATCATAAGCATTTAGGCAATGGCTCTATCCTTTTATTTCACAACGATGCAAAATACACCCCCCAAGCGCTGGATACCATTTTGAAAGGCTTGAAAGAAAAAGGATATGACATTGTACCTGTTTCTGAACTCATACATTCTGGAGAATATACGGTGGATCATGAAGGCAGACAGATTCCAAGCGGTGAATGAGTGTTTTGGTGCGTAGTCAGTTTAATATGGAAAGAATGGAAATCCTCCTCTTCGATTTATAGAAAAGGGGGATTTTTTATGGAAAAAATTTGTTTTGTTGGGAAAGTAAAATAGATTTGCACAAAGTAAATTTCGTGGAATTTTCATAAAGAGACTATGATTTTTGGGTGCCGTTTTCATGAAGTTTGGGGCATTTTAAACAGAATCAGAAAACGAAAAACAGAAAATGGAAGTATTGGAATGGCGTATCATGAAAGAAAAGGCAGACATGACCTGTCTTCATATGGTAAAATAAATAAAAGTATTGCTGTAAAAAGCAGAACAGAGTCAGAGATTTTTGGCACACCGTTTTGAATGAGGAGAGAGTTTTATGGCATTTTTACCTGTAACAAAAAAGGAAATGTTAGAAAGAGGATGGGAAAGACCGGATTTTGTATATATCAGCGGGGACGCCTATGTGGATCATCCTTCTTTTGGTGCGGCAATTATCTGTCGTGTATTGGAAAGCCATGGTTATAAGGTTTGTTTTATTCCGCAGCCCAATTGGAGGACAACGGAAGATTTCACCCGTTTTGGGGAGCCAAGGCTGGGTTTTTTGGTCAGTGCCGGCAATATTGATTCCATGGTAAACCATTACACAGTGGCCAAAAAAAGAAGAAAAAAAGATTCCTATTCTCCCGGCGGAGAAATGGGGCTTCGTCCGGATCGTGCTACCATTGTTTATTGTAATAAACTGCGGGAAGTCTATAAAAAGACCCCCATCATCATTGGAGGAATCGAAGCCAGCCTGCGTCGCTTGAGTCATTATGATTACTGGGATAATAAGGTGCGCCGCTCCATTTTGCTGGACAGTGGTGCAGACCTTTTGCTCTATGGCATGGGAGAACACCAGATTATTGAAATGGCAGATGCTTTGGCCAGCGGGCTGCCTGTGGAAGAATTGACGTTCCTCCGCGGTTCTGTATATAAGACAAAAGATATTTCCAGAGCATATGACTATATCGTTTTGCCGAAATATAATGAAATCAAACAGGACAAAATGAAGTATGCGGAAAGTTTTTTGATCCAATATCAAAATACAGACGCGGTTATTGGCAAAACATTGATTGAGGAATATGATGAGTGGACTGTGGTGCAGAATCCTCCATCTCCGCCACTGCGGACAAATGAGTTGGATCGTGTGTACGCATTGAATTTTGAGCGTACTTATCATCCTATGTATGAAGAAAAAGGCGGCATTCCTGCCATTGAAGAAGTAAAATTCAGTTTGGTAAGCAATCGCGGCTGTTTTGGGAACTGCAATTTCTGCGCATTGGCATTCCATCAGGGGCGCGTAGTTACAGCGAGAAGCCACCAGTCTTTGGTGACAGAAGCGGAGAAGATTACCCATGACCAAGGATTCAAAGGATATATTCATGACGTAGGCGGGCCGACAGCAAACTTCCGCCAGCCGGCGTGCAAAAAACAGTTAGAGCATGGCGCTTGTCGGAACAAACAGTGCTTGTGGCCTACAAAATGCGAAAATTTGGATGTAGACCATCGGGATTATGTGAAATTGCTTCGGAAGATCCGCGAAATTCCAAAGGTGAAAAAAGTTTTCATTCGTTCCGGGATTCGGTATGACTATCTGATTTACGATAAAGATGAAACATTTTTCAAGGAGCTTTGCAAATATCATATCAGTGGACAGTTAAAGGTAGCACCGGAACATGTTTCTGATAAAGTTTTGGCGAAAATGGGCAAACCCGGCGGCGACGTATACCAGAGATTCGTCAAGAGATATAAGGAGATCAATGAGCGATTGGGTATGGATCAGTATCTGGTGCCATATCTGATGAGCAGTCATCCAGGAAGCGACCTCCATGCTGCCATAGAGTTGGCGGAATACCTGCGGGACATCCATCATATGCCGGAACAGGTACAGGATTTTTATCCTACACCGGGGACGCTTTCCACAGCAATGTACTATACGGGCATTGACCCCCGCACAAAAGAAAAGGTATATGTGCCCAAAACACCCCATGAAAAAGCCATGCAAAGAGCGCTGATGCAGTATCGTCTGCCACAGAATTATGATCTGGTTTATGAAGCTTTGAAATTGGCCCATCGTGAGGATCTCATCGGTTTTGGCCCACAGTGCCTGATTCGCCCCAGACAGATTGCTCAGAAACAAAACGCGAAAAAAGCCGCAGCAGGCAAGTCCAGTGGAAAACCCATGGGAAGAACAGGTGGAAAACAGGCGCCAGCCAAAAAGAAAACCATTCGGAATGTCCATAAGAAAAAATAAAAGTCCTTGCAGTCTGCAATGCAGGCAAGAAACAGAAACAAATTTATTGGAATTTGTTTTGTTTGGCATAAGAAAATGAAATGAAAAAAATCCCCTTCCAATCAAGCAGGAAGGGGATTTCTTTTTATGTCAGTGGCAGCGGAATTTCCGCTGGTTCTGTTGGCTGGACTTTGCCGTCATAGATGGCCACAATAGAGAAATTCATGAGTTTTCCGTCATTTGTCATGGCAAAGATATCTCCGCACTCGCCGTCAATCCATGCGACGTTGTCAAGGATTTTTCTGCGATCGATTTCATAGGGAGAATCAAACCCGTCATTGATCTGAACGACATCATTATAGCCGCAGATAGACAGACTGCCATCTGTGCCGAAGGAAAAGACCGTATCGTCAATGATTTGTATGTGGTCAATATTCTCTTGTAAAAGGACAGGCGGCGTAAGTTCTGGCTGATCGTTGGAAAAAGAAGAAATGTTGAATCCGCTGCCCCAAAGGGTGTTGTCCTGTTTCACAAAATACAGTGTTGCATAAACGGAGCTATAATCTTTGACATCGTCTGTAATTTTTACGGGAAGAAGTACAGGTTCTGTATTTCCGGTGCAAAGCTGTCCATATAGGTTATAGCCCCAGCCCCATAAACTGCCGTCTTTTTTGATTGCGAAAGAAAGATTTGTATGCATTTGTACATTTGTTTCAATTTCTGCTACATCATCCAAGATTTTTACGGGAGATAGCACAGATTCGGTGGTACCATTTCCTAGATTACCCTCGTCATTGTATCCCCATGCCCAAAGACTGTCATCCTCCCGCAGAGCAAAGGCGTTGGTATATGTATCGAAAGCACCATTGCTAGGGCAAGCGGTGCAGGTAAATGTTTTCACATGATCCAGAACTTTGGTGGGGATTGATACCGTTTCCGTTGTGCCATTTCCCACAGCGCCGTATTGGTTGTATCCCCATGCCCATAAAGTCCCGTCTGTTTTCAGTGCGTACATGGTAGGCTCGCCGCGGTCATGGCTGCGATAGAATTTCGCCACATGATCAGCAATGATCGTTGGCGATGAACTTTTGATGTATGATTCTCCCTGACCTAATTCCCCATACTGGCATTCACCCCAAGACCACAAATAACCATCCTGATCTATGGAAAAACTGGTACTGCTATCTAAATCTGTATGTACGGCTTGTTTCACTATACACCTTGGTGTTTTCATTTCCTCTTTCGTCAGAGCAACCATTCCTGAAATATATCTGGTTTGCATATCCCAGACATATAAGTCCCCATTGGCGGTGATGGCATGTTCCATATTTGGTACCGCTACATCATCCAGCAGTTTCTTCTTAGGGATAGAAGGATCCATGTCCGTAGGCAGTTCCCAAAGGGAATTGTCTGTATCCAATACATAAAATAAATCGTTATACATACCGGTGGGAACAACTTCCTTGATATTTTTCATGATGCGTTCTGGTTCCGTCGGCGGTAGAAAGGCGTCGTAAATATAAGGAGTTTCTGGATAAACAGAGTCCCATGCCCAAAGATTGTTGTTGGTATCAATATAAAAATTTGTTCTTTTGTTGGCTGCATCCTTTTCTGCCCCATGAAAATAGAATCGGCTTTGATCTGTTTTTGCTGCGGCAGATGTATCCGTGTTGATACAGGCACAAAATGCTGATGCACAAAGGAATGTTAATGCCGTCAGACTGGAATAGATTCGAATTCTTTTTTTCTTCATGGAAATGCCCCCCTTATTCCTTGTGTAAATGATGCTGGAACAATTGATTTGACGAAACGAATTGTCTGACATATCAACTTTTTATTCAACATAGCACAATTTGTTTTGGGTGTATATAAAGTTAAGAAAAATGCAAGAAATTTTCTGGATTTACAGTATTTTCAGCATTGTTTTTTCGATGTTCTGGAGCGGTTTTTTCCTTATCTTAGAAAAAGTTTGAAGATATTCTTAACAATTATATGGCATTCCATTCCCGAAAATCCAAGCTTTTCAAGGTGAATAGGTAGGTGTTAGAATGCTTTGCCACCGATTTGCCACCGCAATTTTTATACTGGTGGCAAAGTTCCTGCGCATAGTTTTTCGAAAGCTTCTACGGCTTCCTTTTCCATGTCCTCAGTACAATGAGCATAGATGTTCAATGTTGTTGCTATATCCCTATGACCAAGACGCTGCTGGATAGCCTTGATGTTTACACCTGCTGTAACCAGCATAGTAGCATGTGTATGGCGCAATGAATGATAATCAAATTCTGGAAGCAGTGCTTCTCGAATTTTTTGGGATAATTTGCTCACATCATTTCTACTGACCAAGACACCATTATCTCGAAGGCATACAAAGGATATACGGCTCTGTGATTGTTTTGATTTCTTGACTTTACGTAGAAGCACCTCATTTTTATTATTTACTGATTCTGATTCGTAAATGGTATAGTATTCACCATAAAATACTTCATTTTCAGCTTGTCTACGTTTTTCTGTTTTTAACAAAGCACAGAGGGAGTCACTGATCTGTATTGATCTGACAGATTCATATTTGGGGACCTTCAAAATATATCTTTTTTTACCTATGACGAGTTGTTGTTTTATCTGGATTGTTTTTGACTCTAGATCTACACAGTCCCAGCTTAAACCAAGACATTCACCAATACGCAATCCGCAGTTCCAACCAATCTGTAGAAGTATGTGACCATAAGACCCAAATGGGTATAGACTAAGCATGCTTGCATAGGATTCTTGTGGAATGACGACACGCGTTCTTTTTTTAGTCGCGAATTTTCCCAATTTTGCCGTTTTACATGGATTTGTCTGTATGTAGTGTAACGGCTCAACTGCATATCCAAATGCACCTGACAAGATGCTTTTTATGGACGTGACTGAAGATTTGGAGTAACCTTTTTCTTTTAGGCTATTAAGAAATGACTGGATCGTTGCTGTCTGGATAGCGGACAGACGATAGGCTCCAATAGCAGGGATGATATGTGTTTGGATAAGACGTGTATAGGTATACATCGTGTTAGTCTGTAGATTTGATTTTACATATTGATTCATCCATTCATCCAGATAATCTCCAACACTGATATTTGATGGCTCAAAGACTGTTCCGGCTCTATTGTATTC